>Ga0207650_10000123_pt1 | contig 98317 bp, 85 predicted proteins | sample KBSS63metaG_FD_184325 | JGI IMG/M metagenome (GOLD analysis project Ga0207650, IMG submission 184325) | Switchgrass rhizosphere microbial communities from Kellogg Biological Station, Michigan, USA - KBS S6-3 metaG (SPAdes) (version 2) | ecosystem: Host-associated > Plants > Roots > Rhizosphere...
CTCCGAGCCGGAGTTCGACATCTCGACCGTGAAGCGGTCGACGCGGTTCTGGAAGTAGTTGTACGCCCAGACCGCCGGGATGGCGACGAAGAGGCCGAAAGCTGTCGTCAAGAGCGCTTCGGCGATACCGGCCGACACGGAGGCGATACCGCCGCCCGAGGTAGCCATCTTGCCGAAGGCGTGCATGATGCCGATGACGGTGCCGAAGAGACCGACGAACGGAGCCGTGGCGCCGATGGTCGCGAGAACGCCGAGGTTCTCTTTCAGTTCGGCGACGGTGATCATGGCCGTGCGGTCCATACCCTGGCGCGCTGCTTCGACCGCCACTTCGGGATCGCTGTAGCGTTTGTCGCGGCGGGCCGCTTCAAACTCGAGCAGGCCGGCCGAGATGACCTTGGCAAGGTGCGACTGCTTGTACTTCTTGGTGATGTCGATGGCCTGCTGGTAATCGCCCTTGGTCAGCACGTTCGAAAGCGCGCCGAGCAGCTTGAGCGACTGATTCTTGGCCTGCTGGAACGTGATGAAGCGCTCGATCATCACCCAGATCGAGTACACCGACATGATGATCATGACGATCACGATGCCCTTGGCCGCGGTCGACATAGATTGCCACAAAGATCCGAGACTCATATCCATGATGCAGTTCCCTCCAATGACGTCTGGGCAGGCCGGACGTTCTTAATTCAGTTTGAAATTGACCGTGAGATTGAAGATGACGTCCACCGGCTGCCCGTTCAGAGTACCCGGCTTGAATTTCCAGCGTTTGACCGCGTCGACGGCGGCCTGATCGAGACCGAACGGCAGCGGTTTGAGAACATGAATTTCGGTCACGTCGCCGCTTTTGCTGATGGTGCATTCGACGATGACGATGCCGGAGATACGCGCCTTCCGCGCGACCTCGGGATATTGCGGCTCGACCCGGCTGATGGTGACCGGCGCCTTGACGTCGCCGCCGACGCGCAACGGCGCGTCCGGTTTCGGCGGAGGCGGTGCCTCGGTGATCACACCGCCGACGACGCCGCCGACCACACCGCCGGCCACACCGCCTTCGACGCCGCCTTCCACACCGCCCTCGACGCCGGCGCTCGTGGCCTGCGTCGCCACCGGCTGCACCTTTTCAGGCACAGTCGTGGGAGCCATTTCCTGGATGTTCTTCGGGACCTCGACCGGCTTGACGACCTGCGTGGCCGTCGCCGCTTTGGGTGGGGGCGGGGGCGGAGGAGGCGGCGGCGGGGCGGAGGCGACTGAGTACTGCGCCACCTGGGCGGGCGAGTTCATCGGGAAATCGACGGTCCAGATGGCGCCGACGACGACCGCAACGACCACGATCACATGAAGCGCCACCGAGACCGGCAGGGTCAGGAGGCGCTGGATGCCCACCTTCTGTTTCTTTGATTCGACGACGGTAGATTCAAACATTGTCTTTGCCTGTATGCGTCTAACGCGCTCGCGCTAACTTTTCTTCGTCCCGGCGGCCTTCCGCGCGGCGAAGATCTGCATGGTCTTGTTGCGGATGGCGTCCGCCTGGGCGACGTCAGCCTGTGCTTTCACCGGATCGGTCAACGCATCGACCAGGGCCTGCTGGCGCCACAGCAGATTGAGGTAGGCCATGGCCTCGGCGTAATCAGGCTTCATGTCGATGGCGTGCTGGAGCGCGTCCTTGCCGCGGTTGATGATGTCCATCTTCTGGGCAACATCGGCGGGCGGGTTCTTGGCCACCTTCTCGTAGCAGACGACGCCGAAGATGTAGAACGCCTCCGGATTCTTCGCGTCGAGCAGCGTGATCTTCTGATACCAGTTGAGCGACTCGTTGAAGTCGCCCTGCTTGGCGTAGAGCGTGGCGATCGACTTGACCGCCTCGAGATCGGCGGGATGAGCCTGCAGGTAGTTGCGGAAGTAGTCGATGGCCTGCGACGTGCGGTTCGCGTTGAGATACATGTTGATCAGCGCGTCGCGTGCGATCCGGTCGTCGGGCCGTTTCTTCAGGTAGTTGTTCAGCTCGAGGATGGCGCGGTCCGCGTGCTGTTCGTTTTTCGGCGACTTGTCGTCCGGAACGTACATTCCGATCTCGGAGTAACCGACCAGGCGATCGAGATCCGGGAAGCTGGGATCGATCTGACGCGCCGCCTGGTAGTGCGGCAGCGCTCCTGCGTAATCTTCCTTCTGATAGGCCTCGTTAGCGGCCTTGATCTCCATGCGCGCCCGGATCTTGGTGCAGCCGAGCGTGGAGAGGGCGAGAGTCAGTGCCGCAATCAGGCACAACACCTTTTTCATGAAATGTCTAACTCCAAGCGTAGTGGTGCGTCGCGGATTCTGAAGCGGCTGTGAGGCTGTCCGGGCGGTGGCCGGCCCCCCTCCGAGACAATGGCGTGCGACTATACCCATCGGGTTTTGCAGCGTCAAGGCGTTCGAACATACCTGATACCAAAAGTTTTAGTTGGATGCACACACTGTTATTTCTGCACCACGTGACCTGCTTTGACACCCGATAACGTGATAAGGAAACCGGGAAGCAGGGATGAGGGACGAGGGAGGTGAAGCAGGGACGAAACATCCTGAACGAAGGAGAAGCGCACCCGCTGCGTGAGCGATTTTCCCTCGTCCCTCGTCCCTCATCCCTCGTCCCTGTCTCATCCCCTGCCTCAGTAGCTCGGCTTGAACTCGCCGGTAAGCGTGCTGATCGTTTCCCATAGCTCCGGAAAGAGCGGCTCGCGCGTCCCTTGTTCGAGCTGCGCCGCCGGCACGTTCTTCAGCGACATCACCTTCGATCCGATCACGCGGAACGCCAGGCGCATGTGCGAGTAGCGCCAGTTCAGGAAGGCCTCGTCGTAGTCGAGCATGGCCTGCACGAGGCGGAACATCTCCGCATGCTCGCGAGGCTTTCGCTCGATTTCGATCACCGTCAGCGAGCGGCGTCCGAGGAGCGCGTCGAAGACCGGCCAGACCCGCTTGCCGACCTCGAGCAGTTTCGCGAAGCCGGGCGATTCCTGTCCGCTGCCGCGCCCGAGGGAGCTGGTGCGGATGACGTGATAGTCGGCGGGCGCCATCGTCTCCAGGATCACGATCTGCTGGCGGAGCAGATTGATGATGCGCGCGCAGCGGTCGAGCAGTTCGGCAGCGAGCGCGACGTCATCCGCGGCGATCAGCTCCACCGCGCGTCCGATTTCGTAGTCGACGTGATGCAGCCACAACTCCGCCGCCTGGTGCGTGGTCTGGAACAGCCGCTCTTCGGGGTGCGAGAGCTCGGCGACCGGCTTCTGCAGTTCGAGCAACTCCGGTACGCGGACGTAGCGCTCGTAATCGCTATCGCCGCGGCCTTCGAGAATCGGTCCGGTATGCGTGCCCATCTAAACGAGCTCGAGGATGTGGCCGAGCTTCTTCTTCTTCGCCTCAAGGTACTTGCGGGTGTCGTTCGAGGGAGCGATCTCCAGCGGGACGCGCTCGACGATCTCGAGCCCGAAGCCCTCGATGGCGACGTACTTGGCGGGATTGTTCGTCAGCAGGCGGATCTTGCGCACGCCGAGGTCGCGAAGGATTTGCGAGCCGGTGCCGTAGTCGCGAATGTCGGGCGGGAAGCCGAGCTTCTCATTCGCTTCGATCGTGTCGTGCCCCTGCTCCTGCAGCTCGTACGCCTTCAGCTTGTTCAGCAGACCGATGCCGCGCCCCTCCTGCAACAGATAGAGGATGACGCCCTTCCCTTCCTTCGCCACCAGCTCGAAGGCGCGGTCGAGCTGTGCGCCGCAATCGCAGCGGGCGGAGTGGAAGACGTCGCCCGTCAGGCACGACGAATGGACGCGCACGAGGACGTCGTCCTCCTCGTGGATCTCCCCCATCACCAGCGCTACGTGCTCCTCGCCGTTGATGTCGCTCTTGTATGCGTGGACGCGGAAGTCGCCGTACGGCGTCGGCAGGCGCGGAGAGGCAAGGCAGTGCACGTGCTTCTCGGTCTGCATCCGGTGATTGATGATGTCGGCCACCGTGATGATCTTCAGCCCGTGCTGGACGGCGAATTCGCGCAGATCCGGCAGGCGCGCCATCGTCCCGTCCTCATTCATGATTTCGCAGATGACGGCCGCGGGAGTCATGCCCGCGATCATGGCCAGATCGACCGATGCCTCGGTCTGGCCTGCCCGTTTCAGCACGCCGCCCTTTTTCGCGCGCAGCGGGAAGACATGGCCGGGACGCAGCAGGTCGGCCGGCTTCGTGCGCGGATCGATGGCCACGCGCACCGTCTCGGCGCGGTCGTGCGCGGAGATGCCGGTGGTGACGCGTCCGCGCGCTTCGATCGATACCGTGAACGCCGTGCCGTAGTTCGACGTGTTGTGCTCGACCATCAGCGGCAGTTGCAGCTCGTCGCACCGCTCCTCGGTCATGGCCAGGCAGATCAACCCGCGCCCGAAGCGCGCCATGAAGTTGATCGACTCCGGCGTCACTTTCTCCGCGGCGATGCAGAGGTCGCCCTCGTTCTCGCGATCTTCGTCATCGACGATGATCACGACCTGGCCGCGGCGATACAGCTCGGCGGCTTCTTCGATGGTGGCAAAGGGCATGGGTAATTGTAGGGGTGAGACGGAGGAGGGCGCGTCTCCGCGCCCTACCTGCTATCCAGTGACCTTGAAACTCTGCTCCACGTTGTACGACTGCTTCGACACGGTGTCGACGATCTTCATCTTCAGCGTGTAGTCGCCCGGCTTGAGCGCCGGCTTGACCTCGGCCAGCGGAATCGTGCTCAGGATCGCGTAATGGCCGGGGCCGGGCGCGCCGCTCAGCGGCAGCGCGGCAGCATCGGTCAGCGGCGCGCTGATCGTCTTTTTGTCCGGTCCGACCAGGTCGAGCTTGTACTGCAGCTTCGGCATGTTCGAGGCCGTGTCGATGCCCGGGTTGTTGACCTCGACGAAGTAATTCAGCTCATCGCTGTTCTTGAAGGTGAGGTTGCCTTTCGGAACGACTTTCAGCTTGCCGAAGGCGAACGCCGCCTTCGCCGGCTCGGCCGTGCCGAGCTCGTAGACGTTATCGGAGAGGATGAGGCGCGAGGTACCGACGGCATCTTTGGCCGGGCCGGCCACTTCGATCGGTCCGGAGGTGACGAGCACCGGCTGCCCGGCCTTGGCCAGACCGACGATGGCGGTGTACTTGCCAGGCGGCAGCGTCAGCGATTTGTCGACGAAGAAGTCGGTGCGCGACGCGGTCAGCTTGGCCGGCTCTTCGAACGACGTCACGCGCGTGCCCGAGGCATCTTCGACCGCGCCGAAAATCGTGTCGGCCGCATCGGCGGCGATGTTCGCAGACGACGGAACGTAGACCGACACCGGCACGAATGGATCGCCCGACGGCGAGACGAACTCGGCGTACGAAAACGCCGCGCCCTTGTTCGCCGCCTTTCCGGCTTTCGCATCGGCGAGCGCGGCTTCGAGCGCAGCCGTCTTCACTCCCGCGACGGCAGCCGCCGCAACCGGCGCCTTCGCTGCTGCCGCGGCCTCGTAGGTCGGAACCTTCGTCAGATTCGGCTGGGTGATGAAGCTCGCCAGCATCCGCTGGGAAGCCGCCCCCTGCGGATCGACGAACGGCGTGGTCAGCTTGAAGTCGCCGCTCCGGTACTGATCGTGGAACTTCACTTCCTGCCGCGGAATCCCGAAGAGCTTCTGCGAAAGGTCGCCTTCGTAGGTCCAGACCATGTCAGCGGAGCCGGACGAATCGCCGAAGCTGCCCACTTCCGCGTTGCGCATGTCGCTGCGCGTGTTCGACTGTCCCGTGCCGGGCGTCGTGGTCCGTTTGATGGGAGCGCTCGGAGGGCCGAAGACGATGAGCAGCCGGCCGGGGTCAGTCATCGAGCCGTTGACGCGGCCGTGGCTGAACTGCGTGTCCGCAAGCTTGACGCGCGCCTCGAACTCCTCGCGGAATTCGTTGCGCGGCGTGGCCGGCGTCGGATCGCGGCGCGCCCAGAAAAGAGCGATGAACTCATCGGCCGCGGCGTCGGTCTGGATGTTCTTCCAGGCCGCTTTTTCCTCCGCGGTCATGAGGTACTGCGCCGGCCCCTTGCCGAAGTCGGCCTTGGCCGGCGACAGCGCGGCAAACGCGCTCGTGGCGGTGGCTGCGCTGAGGATCGCGGCAATCAGAAAGTTGCGAGTTTTCATCAGATTTCTCCGGTTGATTGATCGCCGGTCCAAACATCACAGGACCGGACCTATTCCATTCGGCGGCGGCGCTCATTCACCGTCGAATTTCTCCATCTCGTCGTAGAGCTTGTCCATCTCGGCGTCGATCTCTTCCTGTTTGATCACGCCCTTCCGGACCAGCAGCGCCGCGATGCTGTGAAGAAGGATGCTGTTCTCCACGATCATCTGCTCGAACTGTTCGTCGTCATCGCCACCATTACCGTCGCGATCGATGTCATCCATGCCTTGCGCCTCCTTCCCTGCGCCATGAGGAGATACCACAAATCGGTCCCGCTTGCCGTGCCGCGCGGCGCAATACAATCGCGCCCATGAAACGAATTGCCGCGCTCGCCGCTCTCTCGCTCCTCCTGCTCGCCTGTCCCAGACAGGAGTACGGCTCCTCCGCCATGAAGGTCGGCCTCCTCACCACCGGCTCCATCAACGACGGCGGCTGGAACGCCATCGCCTACGAAGGCTTGCAGCAGATTCACACGCAGCTCGGCGCCGAGATCTCGCATCAGGAGACGAAGACGCCCGCCGAATTCGAGGAAGGCTTCCGCTCCTACGGCGCCAAAGGATTCGATCTCGCTTTCGGTCACGGATTCGAATTTCAGGACGCCGCGCTGAAAGCCGGCCGGCAGTATCCGAAGACGGTCTTCATCACGACCTCGGGCAGCTCCGTCGCGCCAAACGTTTCGCCGATGGTCTTCCAACTCGAGCAAGCCACCTACCTCCTCGGCGTGATCGCCGCGCGCGAATCGAAAACGGGCAAAGCAGGATTGGTGGGCGGCATCAATCTCCCGTCGATCGCCTCGACGTTCCTCGCCTTCAAAGCCGGGGCGCAGTCGGTCAATCCGAAGTTCGAGGTGAAGGAGATCTACACCGGCAACTTCGACGACGTCGGCGCCGCGAAGCTGGCCACGCTGTCGCTCATCAACGCCGGGTGCGACTTCATCTTCCATCAGGCCAACGAAGCCGGCCGCGGCGTCTTTCAGGCCTGCCAGGAACGCAAAGTCCGCTGCTTCGGCTCGAACAAAAACCAGAACGACATGGCCCCCGACGTGATCGTCGCCTCCGCCGTCCTCGACGTCCCCGCCGCCATCGTGCACATGGCCAAACTCGTCCACGATCACCAGTTCAAACCGCAAATCTATTGGCTGGGCATGCACGACAACATCGTCTCGCTCGTCTGGAACGACAAACTCAAAGCGACGCTCAAACCGCAGACGATCGCCGAGGTAGCGAAGATCGAATCGGATATTCGCAGCGGCAAATTCGAAGTGCCAAGAGGCAAGTTCTAAAAGCCTTTCTCCGCGTCCCCCGCGTCTCCGCGTGAAACCGGTTCCCATGCGCCTATCGCACATAACCAAATCCTTCGCCGCAAATCGAGCGGTGGATGACGTCACGCTCGACTTCAAACCCGGCGAGATCGTCGGCCTGGTCGGCGAGAACGGCGCAGGCAAAACCACGCTCATGTCGATCGCCGCCGGCGAGCTGGCACCGGATGAAGGCACGATCGAAGATCGCGAATCTGTTGGAATCGTCCATCAGCACTTCCTCCTCGTGAACGAATTCACCATCGCCGAGAACCTCGCGCTGTCCATGTGGGGCCGCGATCCCGCGGAGGTCATCCGCGATTCCGGCATCGACCTGCGCGGATTCCATCGCCGCGTCGCCGATCTATCCGTCGGCGAGAAATCGAAGCTGGAGCTGATCAAAGCGATCGCCGGACGTCCCCGATTTCTGATCCTCGACGAGCCGACCTCCGTCCTCGCGCCCGCCGAGGCACGCGAGCTGTTCGACGTCATGCGAAGGCTGGCCGCGGACGGCGTCACCGTCGTCTTCATCAGCCACAAAATCCCCGAGGTCTTGGAGGTGGCCACACGGATCGTGGTCATGCGGCGCGGACGGATCATCGTCGACGGCGGCGCGATGAGCGCGGAGCAACTTGCCGAGGCGATGGTCGAAAAGCGATCGCGCGAAACGAGCCGCCGAGCCGGCGGCGGTCCAGCCGGCGGGCCGCCGGCGCTACAACTCCCGCCGCTCGAAGTCCATCGCGGCGAAATCGTCTCCATCATCGGCGTTGCCGGCAACGGCCAGTCCGAGCTCGCCGCGAACCTGCGCGACACGCTGCGCGGGCACGTCGCGCACATCCCCGAGGATCGCGCGCGCGACGGATTGATCGCCGAGATGACCATCGCCGAAAACATCGCGCTGGCGGAACCGCGCTGGAATCCGCGCGCGGCCACACGCCGCGTCGCGGAGCTCATCGAACGATTCGACATTCGCGCGCAGTCGCCGCTGCAACGCGCGGGATCGCTTTCCGGCGGCAATCAACAGAAGGTGATCCTCGCGCGAGAGCTCGAACGACAGCCGGAGATCATCGTCGCCGCCGAGCCGACGCGTGGCCTCGACATTGAAGCGACCCGTTTCGTTCATGACGAGCTGCGCGCCGCAGCCGCCCGAGGCGCCGCCATCCTCCTCATCACCTCCGATCTCGACGAAGCCTTCACCCTCGGCGACGCCATCCACGTCATTTATCGCGGAACGTTGAGCGCGCGATTGACGCCGGGCGAAGCCGCGGAACAAGCGCCGGTGCTGATGGCGGGTGTTGGGAGCGGGGAGTGGGGAGTGGGAGCACGGCAATGAGAATCGGCCGCAAGCTCCCACCCCCCACTCCCCACTACCCACTCCCAAAAATCGCCATCGCTGCATTAGCCGCAATCGCCGCCATCGCGCTGCTCGCGATCAGCGGCATCGCCTTCGGCCACTCTCCTCGCGAGTTGCTCTCGATCCTCATCAGCGGATCGGTCGGATCCAACTTCGCGCTGCAGGGGACGCTGCTCAAATCGATTCCGCTGCTGCTGACCGGCCTTTCCGTCGCCATCGCCTTCCGCGCCGGTGTCTGGAACATCGGCGGCGAAGGGCAGTTCCTCGCCGGCGCCCTCGGCGCATTCCTCGCCGCGCGCTACGGCATGATCGCGGCCATCGTTGCATCGCTCATCGCCGGCGCGATCTGGGCTTCGATTGCATCGGCCATGCGTCTCTGGCGCAACGCCCCCGAGGTGCTGACGACGATCCTGCTCAACTTCATCGCCATCCATCTGCTCGGATACGCCGTCAACGGACCGCTGCAGGAAGCGAGCGGCAAATATCCGCAGTCCGATGCGATTCCGATCACCGCGATGCTGCCGACGCTCGGTGCCAGCGAACTGCACGCCGGAATCATCCTCGCCATCGTCGCCGCCATCGGAGCGTGGTTCCTGCTCTATCGAACCTCGGAAGGGCTTCGCCTTCGCGCCAGCGGATTCAATCGCAGTGCAGCGAAGTGGGCCGGCATCAACGTCGACGCGCAACTCGTCCGCGCGATGGCCATCTCCGGCGCGATGGCCGGTCTGGCCGGCGGCATCGAGCTCCTCGGCGTCACGCATCGCCTCTTCGAACGCTTCGCCGCCGGCTACGGTTACGCCGGAATCGCCGTGGCCCTCCTCGCGCAACTCCATCCCCTCGGCACGCTCGCCTCGGCATTCTTCTTCGGCGCGCTCACCACCGGCGCAGGCGAGCTGCAACGAACGGCGGGGATTTCGTCGACCGTCGCGACATTCGGCCAGGCGATCGTGATCCTGGTGATGATCGTCTTCACGCGACGCAACGCCGGCCCTGAGAGGCTATGACGCCATGTACGAGTTTACGAATTTCTCGTCGTTCGTCGTCGCCACCTCTGATGCTGGCGCGGCTCGCCGCACATTTCGCGAAGCTTTGGAGTGCGGTGGCGATCGAGCCACCGCTTTGGCGGGGAGGGGGAAGGGAACTCTCGCGCCGACTGAGCAAGCATCAAACGCTGCGGGTCCTTGCGATTCCGCCGCCCTCCCAAAGCGGTGGCTTAGTCGCCACCGCACTCCAAAGTGCTTTGCACGAAAGCCGCGCCACGTTTCTGCAGCCGAAGTGTCTCGTCGGCCTCGGAAAGGTGGTCCATGACCCACCAACTCCTCGCCGCGATCCCGCTCGCCATCGTGGCATCGACGCCTCTTCTCTTCGCGGTCCTCGGCGAGCTCGTCGTCGAACGCGCCGGTATGATCAACCTCGGCATCGAAGGGATGATGCTCACCGCGGCGATGACCGCCGTCATCACCGCGCAACTGACGCACAGCGTGATGCTCGGCTTCCTCGGCGGCATCGCCGGCGCCGCGCTCGTCGGCGCGCTCTTCGGCCTCTTCGCCCTTCGCTTCGCCGCCGACCAGATTGTCACCGGCACCGCCATCGTTCTGCTCGCGCAAGGGCTGACCGGTTTCGTCTACAACGGCCTGCAGCAAAACGACATCTTCAATCAACCGATCCCCCGCCTCGGCATCGACATCATCGTGCCGCTGGCCTGGATCATCATCCCGATCGCGCTCGCGTTCCTGCTCTGGAAAACGCGCTTCGGCCTCCGCCTCCGCGCCTGCGGCGAGCTCCCCGCGGCGGTCATCGCAAACGGCGCATCCGTCGCGATGCACCGCTGGATTGCGCTCGCGATCGAAAGCGTCCTGGCCGGCCTCGCCGGCGCCTACCTCGCGCTCGCGCTATCGAGCGGATTCGCGGAAAACATGGTGGCCGGCCGCGGCTTCATCGCCCTCTCCATCGTCATCTTCGGACGCTGGAAATTCAAAGGCGCCCTCCTCGGCACCGCCGTCTTCGGCATCGCCGCCGCCGCGCAATACGCGCTGCAGGCGAGCGGACGCGGCGTCCCGTTTCACCTGCTGCTCGCCGTGCCGTACGTCGTCACTCTCCTGATCCTCTGCGGCCTCGCAGGACGCGTTCGCGCGCCGGAAAGCCTCGGCAAGACGTAGCCGCGTAGCGACGTGTGTTCCAGCCGGCGTATGCCGGCGTAAGAACCGTAGCCCCCGCTTTCAAGCGGGGGAACGCCGTGTGCCGGGGAATTGTGAGCCCGCTTCAGCGGGCGAAAGATTGGCCTTCCGCGGTTGCGTGCGAAACCCTTCTTTCGCCCGCTGAAGCGGGCTCTCGAATGACGCATGCCTCGCAAAACCCCGACTAAAGCCGGGGTCTACGGTTCTTACGCCGGCTTCGCCGACGGAATCACGCCCGCTCCCAACTTCCCACGGAATCCCACGCACTCGTCACACCCGCCCGCTGCGCGTTTGCGCGCTGGCGAGGGATTGACGACAACACGGCGCGGAACCTTCTCTCTCGCGCTGAAGCGCTCCCCCCAAATGACCGGCGCCTCGCAAAACCGCTCAGGATGACAAGACAATTAGCGCTTGTCAGTTACGGAATGGCGTTCGCGATGCCGCCGACGGCGTTGATGAGGGCGGATGCCCACGCGGCGGTGCTGTAGCCGGTTGCGGGGATGTCCTCGTAACGCCAGAGGAAACCGCCGTCGATCTGCGGGAACTGCTTGTAGAGCGAGGCCAACTGGGCCTGAACACCGGCGGGCGTGCCGGCGGTGAAGTATCCCGGCACCTGGAACGACTGCGCATTCAGGCCAAGGCCTGCCGGGAAGTTGCGCACCCACTGCGCATAGTTCGGCACTCCGCTGTATAGCTGCAGGTTCCACCACGACGTTCCCTGCGCGCCGCCCGCGTTGGTGGCCTGGAGGACGCCGTTCCAGAACGACTGATCTTCGTACGGCGGCGCCGTCACCATGCAGCCGATCGAGTTCGCCCACTGCGTCAGGTCGACGAGCAGATCGTGATAGGGCTCGTACGGCTGGTTGTTCTGGCTCTCCAGATCCCAGTCGAAGCCGTTGATCGCCGTCTGGGCGATTACGGCCGCCATCTGCGACTTGAACGAGTCGAGGTTGTTCTGGATGTTCGTGTAGTCGCTCATGAACGGGCCGAAGTCGATCAGCACCGTCTTCACGAGCCCGCCGTTGCCGAGCGCCGTCGGAATGACCTTGAGCTGCTGGATGACGCTCTCGACGGGCGAGTCGTTGTAGTAGATCGAGCCGTCGGCGTGGACATGCCACTGCCCGAGGATGACGGTGCCGAAGCCGGAGGTGCTCAGGTCAGTGGCCGCGGCGGCCATCTGATCGATCTGCTGGTTGGTGGGGTTCGCATAGTCGAACGTCCCCTGACAGTAAATCTCCACGTGGGCGCGATTGGCAGGCATGAACGATCCTCCTTAATTCAGGAGAGTACCATCATGCGTCACTCAGCAAAACCTCGATTTGCTTTTCTACGCGCGTCCCCAATTTCCCACCGAATCCCACACACTCGCTACACCGGCCCGCTGCGCGTTCGCGCGCTGGCGGGGGATCGACGAAAGCACCGACGCGATCGCGGGCACGATCTCCGGCGTGACGCGCTGCAACGACTCTTCGTGATCGGCGATGAATCGCGTCGAGACGCGGCCGTCGCGAAAGGCGGGATGCGTGACCAGGCGACGGAGCCAGGAGATGTTGGTCTTTGTGCCCAGAACGATGTAGTCGCGGAGGGCGCGATCGAGGCGGTCGATGGCGGCGTCGCGCGACTCAGCGTAGCAGATCAGTTTCGCCAGCATCGGATCGAAACTGACGCCGATCTCCGTCCCCTGCGACACGCCCGCGTCGACGCGCACGCCGGGGCCGGAAGGCTCGCGGTAGAACGCGATCGTCCCGCTCTGCGGCAGAAAGCGATCATCCGGATCTTCCGCGTAAATGCGGACCTCGATGGCATGTCCGCGCTGATGCAGATCCTCTTGTTTCCACGGCAACGCGCCGCCGCCCGCGAGCGCGAGCTGCGCGCGCACGAGATCGACGCCGGTCACCTCCTCGGTGATCGGATGCTCGACCTGCAGCCGCGTGTTCATCTCCAGAAAGTAAAACTCGTTCTCCGGCGTGACGATGAACTCCACCGTGCCGGCACTGCGATAGTCGACACCGCGCGCAGCCGCGATCGCCGCCGCAGCCATGCGTTGACGCAACTCATCGCTGTAGCGCGGCGCCGGCGTCTCCTCGATCACCTTCTGATGCCGCCGCTGAATCGAGCAGTCTCGCTCGAAGAGATGGACGACGTTGCCATTGCCGTCGCCAAAAATCTGGAACTCGACGTGCCGCGGCTCCTCGATGTAGCGCTCCAGCAGGAGACGATCATCGCCGAACGATTTCTTCGCCTCGCGCTGCGCCGATTCGATCGCGCTCCGCAGCTCGTCCGCGGAACGAACGATCTTCATTCCCTTCCCGCCGCCGCCCGCGCTGGCTTTGACGAGGACCGGAAATCCGATCCGGGCCGCTTCATTAGTCAATATGTTGACGTTCTGATCCTCGCCGTCGTAACCCGGAACGACCGGCACGCCGAGCTTCTGCATGAGATGGCGCGACTCCGCTTTCGAACCCATCGCCGCAATCGACGCCGCTTTCGGTCCGATGAAGACGATGCCGGCGTCGTCGCAAGCCGCAGCCAGCTCAGCGCGCTCGGAAAGAAATCCGTAGCCGGGATGAATGGCATCCGCCGCACATTTCCGCGCCGCATCGATCACCCGGGCGACGTCGAGATAAGTCTCACGCGCGTCGCCGGTGCCGAGCGGGATGGCGTCATCGAAATAGCGCCGCACGTAGCGGATGTCGTCGGCCTCGGAGTACCCAAGCACCGATTCGATGCCCGCCTCGCGGCACGCGCGCGCGATGCGCACCGCGATTTCGCCGCGGTTGGGGACGAGGAGCTTGCGGATCATGACTCGCACCGGAGCGCTGGCGTCTCGCCGGCTGGCTCGGCGGCGTCCCCGCCGCCGAATGGGAGGCTTGCGCGGGTCGCGGTTACCAGCGAAATTCGAGGGTTTGGCGGTTCGGCAGCGAGGACGCAGCCGAGCCAGCCGGCGAGGACGCCAGCGCTCCGTCTCACTTCGTCCACGGCGCCTTCTCCTTTTTCAGGAACGCCGCCATCCCGCCCTGTCCCTCGGGCGAAACTCTTCGCGCGGCGATCGCCTCGATCGTGTAAGGAATCGCGTCGACCAGCTCGTGCGACGCGACATGCGCGATCAGTTTTTTGCACTCTCGGACCGCTTCCGGCCCGGAAGATTTCAGCGCCGCGATCGTCTCTGCCACCGCCGCATCGAGATCGTCGGCGACGCGATGCACGAGTCCGATGCGCAGCGCGCGCTCCGCGTCGAATCGTTCGCCGGTCAGGAACAGCGCCCGCGCATGCGTCTCGCCGATCTTGGCGACGACGTACGGCGAGATCACCGCCGGCAGGATCCCGAGCTTGACCTCGGACAACCCGAACTTCGAATCACGTGCAGCGATGGCGATGTCGCAGATCGCGACGAGGCCTACGCCGCCGCCGATCGCCGCGCCCTGAACCCGTCCGATGACCGGCAGCGGACATTCATTCATCAGCGCGTACATCCGCGCCAGTTGCGACGAGTCGCGGACGTTCTCATCGCGCGTGTAGCTGACCATGCGCGACATCCAGTTCAGGTCCGCCCCCGCGCAGAAATTCGTTCCGGTCCCGCGCAGCACGATCGCGCGCGCGGTGCTGTCGGCGAGGCCGCCGAACAGATCGATCGCCTCAGCGATCAGCTCCTCATTGAATGCGTTGTGAACGTCCGGCCGGTTCAGCGTGACGTTGAGAATGCCATCCGCTTCCTCGACGACAAGGGTTTTGTAATTCATGCGGCGCGGATTGTATGCGTGAGGGTTCTGCCTGGGAACGCGGGCGTCCCGCCCGCCGTTCAGCACGATTCTGCCAACAACGGCGGGCGAGACGCCCGCGCTCCCAGGAACAGCAAACCTTCAATGCTTCGCCGAACGTTTTCGCGGCGTCGATGAAAAACTGTAGCTCGGCGTCAGCGTGTACGCGCCGGTCGCGCCGACGGTGCCGTTCGCCTCGACCTTGACGAAGATCGGCACGTTCCCCGGCGGCAAAAGCGTCGGGAAGAAATTCGCCGTCAGCGTCGCCGAGCTGTTCGCGGCGATCGTTTGCACGACCGTTGTCGTGAGGTTGCTCGACATCGTCACCTTCAGCGGCGTATCCGTCGCGGTCACCGATACCGCGACCGGCGACGTATTCGTCGTGAACGTGTAGTAATCGATGTCGCTCGCGCTGCAGATCTTCGCCACGACCGTTTGCCCGCTCATGACGTTGCCGAATGCTGTCGCCTGCGTATCGTTCGGCTCGTAGTTGTCGGTGCACACCGGCACCGTCACGCCACCGTTCGTGATCAGCACGAAATCCTGCGACGTCGAACGCGTGTCGCCGATCGCGCCGCGCACGATCACGTGATACGTGCCCGGAGCCGCGCTGGCGATCTCCACTTCCTCGGTCGTATCGGTGTGATTCACGCCGCGCGTAGCCACCGCATTCGGCGCGCTCATGTCCAGCACGAACGGCAGAACCGTGACGCCATTCGGATCGACGACGCGCACGTCGAGATCGTTCACGAGCGTCTTGTCCGCCAGTTCGTCGTCGTCATCCGGCTGCGGATTGGGCTGCAGCAGAACCTCCGGATCGAACCAGCCGAGGACGACGCGGAAGCGTTGTGCCGCCGCGAGAGTGACCGGAAAATCGATCTCCTGACCGTTGCTGACTGTGCCCGTGCGAATGCGCGAGCCGGTGCCGTTGTCGTCGCGGATCAGATCGGCCGACGCCTTCGCGTCGGCGAGGCCGAAGCCGAAGGTGTAGTCCGGACCGGCGTTGCCGAGGTCGTCGGCGCCGGCGATGAGGAGCGTTTTCAGCATGGAAGCGTTGGGCGTCGTCCCGAACGTCTTGCGGTACTGCTGCGTGAGCATGCCCGCGATGCCGGTGACCACCGGAGTCGACATCGACGTTCCCGCGACTGTCGCGTAGGCGCTGTTCGGAAACGTCGAGAACTGATCGGTGCCTTTGGCCACCAGCTCCGGCTTGACGCGGCCATCCGTTGTGGGGCCGTGCGCACTGAACGGCGCGATGGCGAAAGCGACGGGCTGGATCGCGCCGACCGTCACCGTATTCTTCGTGCTGGCCATGAGGCCGATGGTCGTAGTCGCACCGTGCGTCGGGTGCTGAGTTTTCTCGCAATAGGTCGGGCCGGCGGAGCAATTGAACGGCGCGGTGGTCGGGCAGTCGGTACCCGTCCCATTCTTCGAGTAACAGTACGTGTGCGGATACGAGCCGGAAGGAGTCTGATCTTCGATGTGCTTGTGGACGCCCCACTGCCCCAGCACCGGATTGCCCGAGTCGGCATCATTGCCCGCCGCGTGAACGATCAGCGGCTCGTTCGTCGTGCGCATGAGCGCGTCGTAGGGCTCCGATTCCAGTCCGCTGTACGCGCCGTAGCCGTCCTCATTGCCATACCAGACGTTGCCATCCTGCCAACTGAAGGCGAAATCCCACGAGTTGTTGTCGGCGACGCTGCCGACGTTCTTCGTACCGTTTGTCTTGTCATCGAGGAACTTGTTGAAGTCGGGATCGCCGTTGCTGTCGCTCGGATTCGCATCGAAGGCGTGCAGCGTTGCCGCCGGCGCCATTCCCTTGGCCGCGGAGTTGAGGCCCGCCGCGATCATCGTCCCCGAGGTGTGCGTGGCGTGCGCGTTGACCGGGCGCGAGGGATCGAAATGACTGGTCAGCCGCCCGCCGAACTCGGGATGCGCCGTATCCGGACGGCCATCCGGCTCGAAAATCGAGAGCACGACGCCGGCGCCGCTCAGGTTGTACGGCGCGCTGTAGAGCGGCGTGACGTTGGAGAGCTGCGCCGCTACGGCATTCAGTTTCTTGATGCGCAGCGGCGGTCCGTACACGCCGAATACGCGCTCATCCTTCGCCAGGTCGATCACCGTCGCCGACGGAATCCGCACCGTCAGCCGCTGCGGATGGGCCAGAGCCGACTCGAGCGGCATATCGATCGTTCCGCCGACCGCTTCGATCGCAGCCTGTGCCTCTTCGAATGTGACGTCTTTCTGAAAGAGGATGCGCAGCCGCGCATATGCCTTCCCCTGCGCTGCCTCGGCGTACGCAGCCCGCGCGACCTTGAACGACGCGTCGTACGCGCGCAGCGAACGGATGCGCGCATCGTGTGGAAGTTCCGCACCGTCGCGCACCCGCACGAGATAGCGATGGTTCGCCAGCGGCTGCTGGACGTCGATCCCCTCGGCGGCCAGCTCCGCGCTGGCAGCAGCGTCGAGCGGGACGTCGCTCTCGAGGATGAAGTGCCCCATCGGCGCCGAACGGTCAGGCGGCAGCGCCAGAGCGGCGATCGGCAACAGCAGCAGGACGAAAGCAGAAGCGAGGCGGCGGCGCATGAGCATTTTGGGATTGATCTCCGTTACGTCAATTGAGCGGCGGAACGTCACGCGCGGCGGCTTGATTGCTTTCGATCAGGGCGTAACGGGTTGTTCACAATAATAAATGGTGCCCGAGGTCGGACTCGAACCGACATGAGGGTTAACCTCGGCAGATTTTGAGTCTGCTGCGTCTGCCATTTCGCCACTCGGGCAAGTTGTCATCTTCTCAATGATCGCGAGCCTCACCAGCACAGACAGGAGTGTCTGTGCCACACCATCCTGCCGTATTCGCGACTGCTGCATCACGCGAGACCAGTGTGGCACAGACACTCTTGTCTGTGCTTTGGCTAGATGCAGCGCCTGACCCTGTTAACCAAGAGCTGCCGTACTCTCTCTCCACCGCTTTGCTGCTCCGTGCAACTCCTCATCGGTGAGGATTCGATTCGTCGACTTCGCGAGCTGGAAAATCTCCTTCGCCAGCCCTTCGTCCTGCGGATACCCCTTTGCGTCGAGCCAGTAGATCACGTTCGAGAGTCCGCACATCGGACCCACTTCGATGATCTGCTCGAGACCGAACATACCTGCCGGAACCCCCGAGTAAACGCGGTCGGCCAGCCACTCGCTTCCCTTTTTCTTCGCTTTGATGATCGCGGCCGCATGAACACCCGTCCCGGTGCGGAAGGCATCGCGCCCGAAAACGGGATACTGATCGGGCAGCGGAATGTGGACGGCCTCGGACACAAACCGCACGTACTCCGGCAGTTTCGTGAGGTCGTTGTCGATCCACTCCATCAACTTCAGGTTCACCATCAGCAGATCGATCGGCGTGTTTCCGACGCGCTCCCCGATCCCCGCCGCCGACCCATGAATCCGATCCGCGCCCGCTTCGATCGCGGCGATGGAGTTGATGACGCCGAGCCCTCGATCGCTGTGCCCATGCCAGTCGATTTTCACCTCGGGATTGACGCGATCGACGACGCCGCGCACGAAGCGGATCAGATTGCGCACGCCCCACGGCGTGGCGTGCCCGACGGTGTCGCAGACGCAGACGCGCTTCGCCCCCGCCTCGATCGCCGCCGTGTAGAGCTTCTCGACGTCTTCCGGCTTGGCGCGCGTGGTGTCCTCGGTGACATACATGACCGGCAGCCCCTCGGCCACGGCAAAGCGAACCGCCTTCGTCGACTGCTCGATGATCCAGTCGAGCTCCCACTCCTCCGCAAACTGCCGGATCGGCGACGACCCGATAAACGTGCACGCCTCAATCGGAATCCCCACCCGCTGCGAGATCTCCGCAATCGGCCGGATGTCGTTCTCATGCGTCCGCGCCGCACAGTTCGCCGCGACCTTCAGCTTCGCATCGACGATCTCGCGCGCCAGCCGCTCCACCGACTTCTGCACATGCGGCCCGGCGCCGGGAAGCCCGATGTCCGAGGTGTCGACCCCGATCTCGTCCTGAAAGTGCAAGATGCGAATCTTCTCGTCGATCGAAGGATCCGTCACCGAAGGCGACTGCAACCCATCGCGCAACGTCTCATCATCAAACTGAATCTTCTTCGCAGAAGGCCGCGCGGCGCGTTCCCAGCCAGAGTTCCAGTCATAGATGAGGTCGTGCAGGGTGTCGGTCATAGGAGGACGAATACTAGCAAGTTAGATATGTCGCGAGGTGTCTACAGTTCAAACTTCGGGATTGTTCGTTTCATGAACTCGTCAAACAGCGGCACAGTGAATGCCATGTCGCCATATGCGGGGCTGTAGATCATCCCTTTCTTGATCAGGTTTGCGCGAACAGGACCGAGACTCATCAACTTTACTTCCAGCATGTCCGCGACATCGCCTGTTCGTTGCGGACCAGGACCAAGTTCCGCCATCGCGCGCAAGAACCTCCGCTCACCAGGCGTGAGCCGGTTGTAGCGAACTTTGAAGAAGTTCTCGTCGAGCCGCATGGTGACGGTCGCGGTGGCCTCCTTGACGACTCGTAGCGGGATCGGACTCTTGTCAGCATGATTCCAGGCTTGGTAGCCCCACTCCTGCAGGAAGTACGGGTAGCCGGCCGTGAGTCGATAGACCTCGTGCAGCGCGCGCGTCTCGAACGTGACACCGACGGCCTGCGCCGGCTCTTGCAACGCTTTCATTGCATCCTCTTTCGAAAGAGCTCCCACGGCAGGAAAACTGAACAGCCGCTCTGCGTAGGACTTCGACTCGCCCGCCAGAGCAGGAAGGATAGGTAGACCAGCCGCAATAAGAACGACCGGCAACTGACGCTGCTGAATCTTGTGCATGGCCATGATCAAGGCGCCAAGTTCCTTCCGATCGAGGTACTGAATCTCATCGATGAAAAGCGCAACGGATGTTTTCCGCTCCTCCGCTGCCTCGCCGATGGCTACAAAAAGACTCGGCAAATCGATCTCGAGATCTCCGCTATCGGCCGCACCGCGCTCGGGATCGATATCCAGTCCGAAGGTGACGTCATCGACACTCATTTTCAGCGCGCCTACGAAGCTTCCAAGCACTCGAAGGCCACGCCGCACCTTGTCGCCGGCGCCCGCCAACCGGTCGATTTCGAAAAGCACTTTCCGAAGATGCGGGACGAGAAGTGAAGCGAGGGATTTGTCCTCATGCGATTCCACAGAAATCGTGCGATAACCCGAGGCAAGGGCCAGGCGCTCAGTTTCATTCAGAAGAACGGTCTTGCCGACGCCTCGGAGTCCCGTGAGGAGCATGCTCTTCTCCGGCCGCTTCGCCTTCACCCGGCCAAGGAGGACGCGCGCTTGATCCAGGATTCCATCGCGTCCCACAAGTTCGGGCGGAGGAGCACCCGCCCCGGGCGAAAAGGGGTTTCTGATTGGATCCATCGCGCATAGTGTATCAAGTTGTAACCAGTTGTAGCTTCTTTTTGCTACAACTCCCTAAACTCCGTACAACCTGCCGCGCTGAGCGGCGCGCCACAACTCGTCTCGGTCCGGTTGTTGCTCTCCGCATGCTCGTGGTCGCTTTCGAAAAGGCTCCGCCGGATGCGCGGGTTGTGCTTCCGGTTCCCATCCGTGAATTGGGACTGCGGCTCGAGGAATCGCCGGTTGCGGAGTACGTCCGGCGGCTGTACGACGAGCTCGAGGCCGCCGGCCTCCATCACTACCGTCCTCTTTGCTATCTCTCCGACGAGTGGGGATGCCCTTCCGAGGAGCCGGTCATCGGCATTCCGTTCTACCTCGGCGATCCGCGCGTGCGGCACATCGAGGATGCCATCAACGACATCGAGAACGAGCGCGAGATCATGATGTATCTGCGCCACGAGGCCGGCCACGCCTTCAACTACGCGTACGACCTCTATCGCACCGACGAGTGGCACACGCTCTTCGGATCCTTTCGCCGTCCCTACCGCGACGACTACCCCTTCGTCCCCTTCTCCCGCGATTACGTGCGGCACATCGCCGGCTGGTACGCGCAGAAGCATCCCGATGAAGACTTTGCCGAGACCTTCGCCGTCTGGCTCGATCCCGAGTCGCACTGGCGCAATCGCTACAAAAACTGGGGAGCGATGCGCAAGCTGCTCTACATGGATCGCATCGCACGCGAAGTCGGCGACATGCCGCCGCCGCATCCCAGCGGCGAGATCGACGTGACCGTGGACGAGATGGAGCAGACCGTCGAGCAGTTTTATCGAGATATGCACTTCGACGAGTCGGAGATGATCGCCGGCCTCGCGCTCGATACCGACCTGAGCGACATCTTCGTCGATCCATCGCGGCGCCGCGACGGCGTCGACTACCGCCCCGCCGGCGAGCTGCTGGCCGAGCATCGCCGCGACATCATCGACAAAGTCAACGAATGGACCGGCGTCCGCCGTACGCTCGTGCGCGCGCTCGTCACTGCCGCCGCGGAGCGCGTCCGCGATCTCGGCCTGCTCGCGCAGCGCGACCGCAGCCGCTCCGAAATGGTCGAATTCACCGTCTACATCACCGCGCTGTCGATGACTTTCCTCACCGGAAAGCGTCCGCTGCGCCACAGGAAGACTCCATGAAAATCGCAGTGCTCTTCGGGCAGTTCGAAGATTACGAAGAACAGCCCGGCGCCGACCTCGAGGCCGCAAAGCCGAAACGGAAACGAAAAAAGAAGAAGACCGACGTCGAGGCTATCACCGACGCCCTGCGCGAGCTCGGTCACGACGCCAACACCTTCGCCATCGACGGCCGCCCGCAAACGCTGGCCCGCCTTGCGCGCACGGATGCCGAGCTCTGTTTCAACCTCATCGAGACGTACAACGGCGACGACACGATGGAGATGCACTTCGCCGCCTACCTCGACCTGATCGGCAAGCGCTACACCGGCGCCGGCCCGCAGGGGTCGTACCTGGCCATGGACAAGAGCATCGCCAAGACCATCATCCGCGACCACGGCCTCTTCACTCCCTACTCGATGGTGATGGACAAAGGACGCGTCGGCCACGCGCAGGACATCCGCTTCCCCGTCATCGTCAAGCCGGCCACCGAGGATGCGTCGAAGGGCATCGACGCCTCCGCGGTGGTGTCGACGATCAAGGATCTATTCGAGCGGATCTCGTACATCCACGACGAGTTCGACGCGCCGGCCCTGATCGAGGAGTACATCGAGGGCCGCGAGATCTACGCCGCCGTCCTCGGCAACGACCCTCCCGAGGCCTTGCCGCTGATCGAGCTGGACCTGTCCAAATTGCCAAAGGGCACACCGAAGATCGCCAGCTACGACGTGAAGTTCGACGAGAGCACCGAGGCCTACAAGAAGACGACCTCCGGTCCCGCCCGCAATCTCGACGAGGACATCGTCACCGAGATCCAGCGCGTAGCGATCACCGCCTTCCGCGCCCTCCACCTCCGCGACTACGCCCGCATCGACCTCCGCCTCGGCACGAACGGCCGCATCTACCTGATCGAAGCCAACCCCAACCCCTGGCTCGACCCCATCGCCGAATTCGCAATGGCCGCAAAGGAGAGCGGACGCTCCTACACGCAGATGATCGACACGATCGTGAAGGCGGCGGTGGCGCGGCGCAGGTAGGGCACGAAGAGGTGTTTGACATCTACAGATGACGTCTCCCCTTTTTACAAAACCCTCTCGACCTTTTCGAAGAGGCGTTTTCTCTTTTGCAAAAGGCGCTTTGACATTTAAAGATGACGTTCCCCCTTTTCGCAAAAGGCTTCCGACCCTTTCGAAGAGGCGTTTTGACGTTTGCAATAGGTGTTTTGACATCTAAAGATGTCATTCTCCCTTTTCGCAAAAGGCTTCGGACCTTTTCGAAGAGACGTTTTGACTTATCGAAGAGGCTGAGAACCTATTCGAAAATGGGCTGAGAGCCACTCGAAGACGCCAAATCGCCTGCCGAGGAGAACGCCACCCTTCCTTCCGAACCAAACCCACCTCCGCTACACTCGACCGCACGTGACTCCATCCGAGTTCCTCGAAAAGTGGAGCAGCTCCGCAGCCGCCGAGCGGTCGAACGCGCAATCGTTCGTCATCGACCTCTGCGCCATCCTCAACGTCGATCCCCCCACGCCGCCCCCTCGGACGCCGATCGCGGCGCCTACATCTTCAAAAAGCCAGTCATCGTTGTGGAGGGCGGGGTTTAGTGGAGAGGTAGCGAGTCGTTTCACGGCGCCGTTGTCTCTCTGACCGTGTCATCGAAATAACGCACCAGATTTCGGGAGAGATGGTGGGGATAACAAAGAGCGAAATACGGCATGAACGCTGGCGTCTCTCGTAGCAATCGCGGAATCGTTGGCAGATCTACGACCTCGGCATCCGACACGAGCTTCGCCCAACTCTGAGTCTGGTCTGGGAAACGTGATACCTCCGCCCCGCTCTCGCCTCGTCGCGCAAAGTACTCCCATCGCTGTGCCGGGTGGTATTCAGTGTGTGGCAAATCGGATATATCTCGCCAAAGTTGCGCAAGCGGTTTTCGGTAACCATATCGCGCGAGAAGATCGAGCAAAAACCCGATGGAATAGGAACGACCGGTAAATGTCTCGCTCAATTCGCGATCTAAGGTGCCGCTTGCCAATCTCGCGGCAACGTCAATTCCGTAGTATGGCGACAACAACCCCATCTCGCTACGGTGGCCATTTGCGTTCAGTACATCACGAAGAGGACCTTCTAGAAATACCGAAACGGTGGTGTCCGCGGGCATCAGTAGGTTGAACAACCAAAACCGGATCAAGAACGCAGCCACTGCGCCTTCACCCCAGAGAATCTGTCCGGTCGCGTTCCATCTCAGCAGAGTCGCTGCCTGAACAGAATCCCAATCGACGTTCGAGCTAAGGTACTGACTCAACTTGTGGGCTGTAAGGTATGTCACGCCGTGCATGACCGCAATGTGATTCTGTTCTCGCGCAGCGGAACTCAAAACGTACGAGGCATAAAGCACTGTCGCAGTGATACTCCGGCGACGCGCGGCTTTGGAAAGTTCGCCGTCACGCAAACGAAGTGTCTCCTCGAACAACCTTGTGAGCTTGCTTTCATCCAACATGCCTCGCCCATCGGAGAAAATAAGATCGATGAGGTTCTGGTAGTCAACAACCTCCTGCGGGACGAATGCCTCTGATGCATCGATGAAGTCACGCAAGAGCTGCCCACCCACAATCACTGTCAGGGGCGCTTCCGCCCACTGAGTGTTATTTAGGTCAGTAATCATACGCCTGACTGTGTCTTCGAGTACGCCGTTCGTTACGAGGTACGACTTGTGCGGCGTTCCTGCGGCGACGGAAGGATGGACGACAGGTAGTTTCCGAAGCTTCTCGATCTCCGGCCATACCTCTCGAACCCATCGGTCATCAGTGATGTTGCCGCCTTTCAGCTGATATGCATGAAGTTCGTCAGCTCGCAAAGCGATGACATCTTTGCCCTGCTCGAACGCGTTCTGCTTCGATAGATGGATGATACTGAAGCCCTGAGCCGTTAAGACTTCACAAAATGGCAGCGTGTAGGAAAGCTCGTTGCTCTTAGTCAACCAGCTTTCGATCGCCTTCGCGAGAAAGGTATTCAGCATACTTGCGGTCCATTATCGCCTCTCTGCGTTGTTCGAAATCATAACGCTGTTCTGGTGTCAGCATCTCAAACCGCCGCCGAAACTCCTTGATCGTCTCTTCATTTGCGAACAGAGTGGGCATCACAGGTTGTTGACGCGAGCCTTCAAAATCCATCTGTATTTTGTCGAGTGCTGCGAGGAAGCTTTGAGGGTCGCACGGGTCTATGTTCTTCAGAGTATTACCAACTTCATCTACGGCTTCACCGATCGTTCGGAAAGTCTCGCGTTCAGTCTGACTGGCCATTTCACGCACAGCGTCGGCACATCTTTTGAAAATCTCAGGAATTGAGAGCGTCGGTAATTCATCTCTTAAGAAGGTGAACTCTCCAACCTGATCCTGATACGGAAGTTCCTTTTCAGCTCCGTCCAGTGTGTTGAATCGATGTTCTTCATCTTCGTGCTGAAGATGAACCTTCATTCCGCGGAGAAGCGGGCTCGACTCGCGCAGCACTTGCCGCGAGAACTTCGTAAGTTGCTCATCGAGTACTACTTTAATCTTGGGGAAGTCGGTAATCATAGTTCTGAGGAAGATAACCCTTTTGGATCAAGCTGGGGTCATTCTACCAATCACGAACGCGACAGACTAACTCCGATGATCCCGCACCTTTATCTTCTTCACGGCCTCCCGCGTGAAGGCGGTAAGCAGATCGGCAGCGGCGATATCCAGCGCCTGGGACAGCCGGACGATGATCGTAAGGCTCGGCACCTTCAGCCCGAGCTCCAGGTCGCTGATGTAGTTGCCGGAGAGATCGGCGGCTTCGGCGAGGGCTTCCTGGGTCAGGTTGCGCGACTGGCGGAGCTCGCGGAGGCGGCGGCCGAAAAGTTGCGCTTCCTGCACCGTTGCATTCCACACTGCCGTTGGAATAAAGTCCTCCAACTGGCGTTGGGAGACTCATTCTCCTGAGTTCAATCTTTCAAAGCAACGCAAAGGAGTCTGCGATGACCCCCTCCCCCACCCGAATCCGCGATCTCTTCCTCCATCCGCGTCCGAGTTACTCCCCTGCCGAAGCTGCGGAGGCGGTGGGGATGTCGATGGAGGACGTTTGGGGAGCGAACGCGGTTGGGGAGTTGGAAGCGGATGCGAACGGGGACGTGCCGTGGGCGGAGCTGGTGTCGTTCGCGATGGATTTCTGGGATCAGGCGGAGGTCGAGGCGGCGCTGGGAGCGGAGCTGGCGGACGTCCTGCCGGAGCTGCTGCGGCTGGACGACCTGGCGGTGCGCATCCCGCGGCTGCAGATCGCGGCACTGGAACGCATCGCTATCCGCGACGGACGTTCGGTCGATGCGGTGCTGGCCCGCGAGCTGCGCGATCTCGTCTCGGCGGAGTCGTCGTGGTTATGTCGCGAGATTCCGGGGTTTGCGCAGGCGCTGAACTGGCCGGGGTAAAAAGCGTTCAGAGAAAACCACTCTGCAGGGGCGTATCGGGGGGAACCGTTTTCACGCGGTGACGCGGAGGACGCGGAGAAAAACGGCGAATTCTCTTTGTTTTTCTCCGCGATCCCCGCGTCTCCGCGTGAGCCCGTCCCCTTTCGATTGACGCCTCGCCTTGCACTCATCAGGACCGGTGCTATCGTCGCGCCGAGGAGGCCTGTCCCATGCTCCGGAAAATCACTCTCGTATTGTTCACACTCGTCGTGGCCACCACCGCTCTGGGCAGCGATCCCGCGGATGACGCGACGAAGAAAACGCCCGAACAGTTGAAGAAGGGGATCGAGAATCAGCATCCTGCGACCTACTACATCCTGGCGCAGAAGCTGTTCGAGTCGGGGAAGAAGGACGAAGCAGTTTTCTGGTTCTACGCAGGACAACTACGATATCGCTTCCACCTGATGGCGAATCCGGATCTCGAACCGTCGGGCGATCCGGCACTCTTCGCGTCGTTATCGGAGGTCATCGGCAGGCCGATCAACGAATACGCGTTCGGAGACCTGAAGGCGCTCGACGCCACGCTCGAAAAAGTACTGGCTTGGGACGAAGCGACCGCAAACGGTTTCACGTCGACGAAGGTGCACAAGGCCGAGTGGGTCAAAACGCGCGAAGGCCTCAAGGGGATGCGCAAACAGGTGATGGACAGCGGCGACTCCATTCGCGCGCAACGCAAAGCCAACGGGCTCCCGAACCGAAACTGAACGGCGAACCGTCCTCTTTGACCCGGAGGCTCGCTCGCACGATGATTGGCGGATGAAACGAATCGTCTCGTTCCTGCTGGTAGCGACCCTGCTGTATGGGTGCCGCACGTCGCAGCGTCCTCGAGTCAACGCCGGGAGCGGCGATCTCGTGATCGAAAACGTCACGGTCGTTCCGATGGGTGTCGAGGGCGAACTGCCGCGGCACGCGGTGGTGGTGCGCGGCGATCGGATCGTCGCCGTTGCGCCGATGGGCTCCGTGCACGTTTCGCGGGATGCGATGCGCATCGACGGCAGCGGCAAGTGGCTGATGCCCGGCCTGACCGACATGCATGTCCACGCCTGGCGCGAGGAGGAACTCACCATGTTCGTGGCCGCCGGCGTGACGACGGTACGGAACATGTTCGGAGCAGAGCAGCACCTCGGCTGGAGGGACGAGATCGCGCGGGGCACCCTCCTCGGTCCGACGATCGTCACTGCGGGCCCGATCGTCGACGGCGATCCGCCCACGTGGCCAGGCAGTATCGCTCTCTCCGATCCCGCCGGCGCCGCGGGTGTTGTCGAAGACCACATCGCCGCCGGCTATGACTTCGTCAAGGTCTACAACGGACTCAAACCGGACGTTTATCGAGCGCTCGCGGCAGAGGCAGCGAAGCGCGGGATTCCGGTGGCCGGCCACGTGCCGTGGAGCGTGGGCCTCGGAGATACGATGGCAACGGGCCAGCGCTCGATCGAGCATCTCGATGGGTGGATCGATGCGCTCGACCGGCCCGGCGCGCCTCACGACTGGAATCCCTACTGGCAGGAGATCGGGCGCCAGCTCGGCCGGGTCGATTTCGATCGGCTCCCGCCGCTGGCCGAAAAAGCCCGCGCAACCAGGAACTGGCAATGCCCGACGCTGGACGTGATGACCCGCATGGCCCAGCTCAATGATCTGGCCATGCTGCACAAGAGCGTCCGCTGGCTGGATCTCGTGCCGCCGGCCACACGAAAGGGGTGGGAGCCGCAGAACGATTTTCGCCTCGACAAGCTCAGCGCCGACGACTACGTGACGATGTGCGCGTACAACGACTTCAGCGCCTGGGTCGTCCGGATGCTGGCAGCGGAAGGCGTCCCAATCCTGGCCGGCACCGATCAGGGCAATCCGTTCGTGGTCGCGGGCGTGTCGCTGCTCGATGAGCTCGAGCTGCTCGTCGCCGCAGGCCTTACGCGTCGGCAGGCGCTCGAAACGGCGACCACGAACCCGGCGCGTTTTCTGGAAAAGACGGGCGAGTTCGGCGTGATCGCCCCGGGCGCGCGCGCCGATCTCATCCTGCTGGCCAGCGATCCGCTCATCGGACCTGTGCCCCTTCCTGATGGCATCGTGCTGCGCGGCCGATGGTTGCCGGGCAATGAGCTGCGCACGCGGCTGACGGCGATCGCCGACAGCTTTACCCATCCGAGGCAGCGGAATGTGCCCGCGCCCGTCATCGAAGGGTTGGAGAGCGCGCCCGGCCACGAGTTCCACTATGAGATCGAGGAGAGTGGCTTCGTCTCGGGCGAGGAACGGCTCGTTGCCGGCCGTGCCGGCGGGCAGCGCGTCATCGTGGCGAACCAGCAGCTCGACGATCCGGTGGTTACGCGGCACAGTTACCGGCTCGACGCAATGTCTTCGGCCATGGTCGTCGAGAGGTCGTACGGCAAGCTGCAGATGGCCCTGCGCGTCGACGGCGAACGGCTCATCGGCAGCGGAAGCAGCTTCCGAGGAAAACCGATCGCATTTTCGGTGGCGTTTCCCAAGGGAGCCTTCCTCTCCGCGAACGGCACCGGTGGCTTGATCGCGCTGGCAGAACAGGTCAAGGCATTACCAGTCGGCGGCAAAGCGACGATCGTCGGCTTTGAACCTTCGTACTCGCGCAATCCCAACTTCCGGCAGATGACGTTCGCTGTCGAGCGCAAGCCTGACGCCGGCAGCAACCGAACGTACGCAATCACGAAACGCTTCGGGAACGTGGAGGCATCAGGAGAGCTCGTGCTGGATGCCGATGACTGGCCACTCCTGCAATCGTACGGCCCGCCGATCGACACGGTGATCCGGCGGAAGTAGTTCACCTTCTTCGGGGAGTTGCATCACGCGCAAGCGGCTGTTCGAACCACTCGAATGAAAGCAAGCAGCGACATCGACGATGTTTGCGAGTCGTCAAAAACCGCCGCGCCATCAGGATGAACGCCGTCTCCTCGGTGCCTTGGCTTTGGCATCGCTTCCACCGAGATCAGCGAACTGCCTGGCGGCGTCACGCCGCGGTGCGGACGTTTCCGCCGCCTTGGCCACGTCGCGCGGCGAGCCGCCCCACTGGCGGCTCCAAGCGCGGCGCAGTTGAACGTCGGAGCCGAAGCCGGCTACGGCAGCGGCGCGCGTGACGGTGGCGCCGTATTCAAGCGACTGCCGGGCGCGCTCCAGGCGGATCAGGCGCAAATAGTTCAGCGGCGAAATGCCGGCGTGATCGACGAACAGCCGCAGCAGGTGCCGCTCGGCGGCATGGCCGACCTCGGCCAGCGAGGCCATGTCCCAATCGCGCTGCGGCTCGGAGACGATCGCGTCCTGCACGCGGTGCACGGTCGGGTGGAGGTGGCGGCGGTGCATGTGGAACGGCGACAGCTCGGTGTCGCGCGGGGAGCGCCGCAGGTAAACGACCATGTCCTCGGCCACGCTCGCCGCCAGCGCCTCGCCGCACTCCTCGGCGATGAGGTGCAGCGCGACGTCGATCCCCGCCGTGATGCCGGCGCTCGACGCGATCGGACCATCGACGACGAAGACGCGATTGTCGATGACCTTCGCCCGCGGCGCCAGCTCGCGCAGCATGGACAGCAGCTCGTGATGCGTCGTGCACCGGCGCCGGGCCAGCAGTCCCGCGCGCGCGGCGAGCAGCGTGCCGGAGCAGATCGTCACCAGGCGGTGCGGCGAGCTCGCGTCGACGAGCGCGCTGTGCAGCCGGTCGCGCAACCATCGCGCGGTGGCGGCGATCTCCGACGTCGGATGCGTCACGTGCGCCGTCGGTTGGCCGACCACCACCACCCAGGTCGGCGTGTCGAATCGCTCCGGCAACGGCGCAAGGTCGCCCAGCGTCAGTCCGACCGAAGTCGGCATGTGGTCGACCGGCCCGGCGAAGGCAAGACGAAAGCGCGGCGGCAGTCCGCGCGCTTCGCGGTGCTGATTGGCCAGACGAAACGCTTCCGCCGGCCCGGCGATGTCGAGCAGCAGCGAATGCGGCACGATGACGAAGAGAACATCGATGAGATTTGCGCGCGCGTTCATGGGCTAGTGGATTAGTAGATTAGTGGATTAGTGGATTAGTGGATCAGTAGATTAGACCTGTCATTTGCCAGTCATTAATGTAGGTCGTGCCGGTCCTAATCCACTGATCGACTAATCCACGAATCCACTGCATGTCCGAAAGTGATTGAAAGATGTCGGGCTGCGCTGCGACACGACATCGGGCCGCCGCTATCTTCGGATCAATGCATACCAGCACATCCGACAAGCTCGTTCGCACCAGACCCGATGGCCACGTTCTCGCGGTCGCGCTGCCGATCGTCATGGCGGCGGCGCTGGCGTGGTGGCACGTGTCGCCCTCCCCCGCACAAGCGGCGGGACGGACTTCGTCGCGACTCGAGAGCGCGGTGGACGCCAGCATCGCGCCCGGCGACGATTTCTTCGGCTACGCGAATGGCGCATGGCTCAAGGCCACCGCGATCCCGGAGGGGAAACAGCGGTGGGGCGCGCGCGACGAGCTCGAAGAACAGGCACGGCGCCGCATCGCGGAGCTGCTCGACAACGCCGGCGCTGCGCCGGCCGGCTCCGCGGCGCACAAAGTGGCGGACTTTCGCGCGGCCTATTTGAACGAGGCCGCCATCGAATCCAAAGGACTCGCGCCGCTCAAGCCGTTACTCAATCGCATCGAAGTCGTCTCGGACAAAGCGGATCTCACGCGCCTCCTCGGCCGCGGCATGCGCGCCGACGTCGATCCGCTCGGATTCGGCATCTACGACTCGGCCAGCGTGCTGGGGCTCGCCGCGCAGCAGAGCATCCATGGCGAGAAGACCAACGCCGCGTTCCTCCTGCAGGGAGGATTGGGGCTGCCGGAGCGCGACGACTACCTCAGCGCCGACGCCGCGAAGAAGACGTTGCGCGATCGGTATCGCGAACACATCGCCAGGATGTTCGCGCTGGCCGGATTCGATCGCGCGGACGAACGCGCGGGCGCGGTGCTGGCGCTGGAGACCGCCATCGCGCAGAGCCACGGGACGGCCGAGGGGTCGGCGAATGATCGCAATGCAGACAATGTGTGGACGCGTACCGATCTCACGTTGCGGGCGCCAGGGATGGATTGGACCGCGTTTTTCGATGCTGCGGGGCTGGACAGACAAGGCGAATTCGTCGTCTGGCAGCCGACCGCCGTGACCGGATTGGCGGCGCTGGTCGCGTCGCAGCCGTTGGAGAGTTGGAAGGACTACCTACGCTTCCATACGCTCCACGATTTCGCCGACGTACTGCCGCGCGCATTCGCCGAGGAGGGGTTGGCGATGCGTGGGTCGCAATCATCGCGCGCCGAGAGCGCGCTCGCCGCGACGCAAGCGGCGATGAGCGACGCCATCGGCCGGATGTACGCCAAGCGCTATTTCCCCGCGCAGCAGAAGGCGCGCCTGGAGCGGATCTCCGACAACGTCCGCGCCGCGCTCATCAAGCGGGTCGAAACCGCGGCGTGGATGTCGCCCGCCACCAAAGCGAGCGCGCTCTTGAAGCTGAAGACGTTGTACGTCGGCCTCGGCTATCCCGATCGATGGGAGGATTACTCGTCGCTGACCATCGATCCCAACGATCCGCTCGGCAATCAGCTTCGCGTTTCCGACCGCGCCTACCGCAACACCGTCGCGCTCCTCGGCCAGCCGGTCGATCTGAAGTTCTGGGCCATGCCGCCGCAGCGCGTCGGCGCGCTGCTCGTCTTCCAGCAGAACTCCTACGTCATGTCGGCGGCGTTGCTGGAGCCGCCGAAGTACGATCACGCGTCGTCCGACGCCGCCGCCTACGGTTCCGTCGGCGCGCTCATCGGCCACGATCTCACACACTACATCGACACCCTCGGCGCCGATTACGACACGGAGCACCGCATGCGCCGCTGGTGGACCGCCGACGATTTGGAGCGGTTTCAGAAACTCGCGCAGCCGCTCGTCGATCAGTTCTCGGCGTACCAACCGCTTCCCGGTCTTTCGATCAACGGCAAGCTGACGCTCACCGAAAACATCGCCGACCTTGGCGGACTCGCTGCCGCGTTCGACGCCTATCGCAAGACGCTCGGCAGCCGCGTGAGCGATACGGACTACGTGCGCGCGCAGGACCGCGAGTTCTTCATCGCCTACGCACAGACGCAGCGGCGAAAAATCAGCGAGAGCGCAAATCGGAAGCAGATTTCCACCAGCGATCACGCCCCCGAGGATTACCGTGCCGACACGGTTCGCAATCTCGATGCGTGGTACGACGCGTTCGATGTCCATCCCGGGCAGCGGCTCTATCTCAAGCCCGCGGCGCGCGTGCGGATCTGGTAATGCACGTCACCGTCTGCGAGCTCCCCCACGAGCCGGAAGCGCTGACTGACGCATGGTCCGCACTGTGCGAACACACGGCGCGCGAATCGTCCGAGCTGGTGCTGCTGCCGGAATTCGCGATGCTCGAACCGCTCTGGCAGGACGAGATCTTCGACGCTGCGCGCTGGACGTCCGCACAGTCGCTCAGCGATCTCTGGCTTCATCGCCTCGGCGAGCTGCACGCCGCGCATGTCGTCGGAACGCGTCCCATCACCATCAACGGCCGCCCCTTCAATCAAGGATTCCTCTGGTCCGCCGCCGGCCTGATGCCGCTGCGCCGCAAGTTCTACCTCCCCGACGAACCGGGCAGTTGGGAAGCGCGCTGGTTCGACCGCGGCGATCCCGATTTCCCCGACTACCGCGCCAGCGCCTGCTCCTTCGCGCTCAACATCTGCACCGAACTCTGGGCATTGGACACCTACGCCGCCTACGCCGCGCGCGGCGTCCAACTGATCCTCTCCCCGCGCGCGACCGCTGCCGCGACGACGGCGAAATGGCTGTCGGTCGGCGTGGTGGCCGCCGTGCGCTCCGGCGCCTTCAGCGTGTCATCCAACCGCGTCGACCCAACCGGGGCGTGCGGCGGGGCGGGATGGATCATCGATCCATCCGGCCACATCCTCGCGCAAACCACGCCCGAGACCCCATTTGCGACGGTCGACATCGACCTCTCCGCCGCCGTCGCGGCGCGCGACGGCTATCCCGGCTACGTGTTCAGCAGAAAACGACAGCCCGCGGGTGTGGGAGTCTGGTAAAAGGCGTCGAACCACAAAGACACAAAGGACACAAAGGGGTTCTTCGTGTCCTTTGTGTCGTTGTGAACCGCTCCCTGTGGGGTCGACGACCGTGGCGAAGAGCGGAAGCCGACACTGTGCCGGCGCGCCGAACGAGATGGTTGTCCCGCCACAAGCTCAGCAGAGAGGCAGCGAATTATGGCTCTCGCCGATTCGCTTTGAGGGACTCGCGAGCCGACGCCTCGTCGAGGTCTTGGGACGCTCTCAACATCATTCTTTTTCAGCCTGACTTAGTCGAGCGCGGAGATCGGTAGCGACCTTCTTCGATTGCGGTCCGTTGTTTTCGATCGATGCTGCCAACGAGCTGACTTCATCCTTGTCTTTCGACAGGATTTTCACCGGAACGTGGAGCAGAATGCTCGCCACGCGCATCATAGGCTCGTGCTGTCCGAGCGCGCGGATGTGTGCGGATCGCCGCAGAATCATGTCCACGATACGTGGGTCATCAAGTCTTGAATCGAGTTCGTGCATCGCGGCCGTGCGTTCACCGTCGTCACCAAGGGCGGCGGCATCGATAAAGGACTGAAGAAGGAGTACATCGACGCTCGTGCGGACGCGGTCGAACCGTCGCATAGCTTCTTTCGACGCGTTCAACGCCGTAACGGCATCTATGCGGAGGCTCTGATAGTCACTGTGTCCCGCAAAGGACGGATCACGACGACTCGTCCAGATCGAAATCGCGAATGCGACGATGCTGAAGACGAGTGACAGAAGCAACACCGCAAACGCGAGCCGTGTAGCGCGGGGAAAGTTGGCATCGATGGCCTCCTCCTCTGGCAGCGGCTCTTGGCGAATTTCTTTACTGGCTGGTGGTGGCGGGAGAGGCGCCCTTTCCGTTCCAGAATACTTTGAATTCTCCACTTGCTCCTCCTCATGGGCCGACATCGCACGGAACATCAGTTCACTCGCGAACATACGAACGCGGCCCAAGTCCGGGACGCAACGCGTCTGCACGCCGCCAGTGCGATCGAGTTCGTCGGTAACACTCCATGGCCCGCGTGCGTGCGTCTGCTCCGAACGCCGACGCCATCGTCAGCCACGCGATAGCTGGTCCTCCGGCGCAGTCGTGAATGATCGTGCCCGGCCGCTCGCCGCTCCGATTCTGCGGCGCGACCCGCGTTGGATCGCAGAACGATTCGAAGCGCGCCGTCAATCGTGCGAGCAATTCCTGTTCGTCCGTCCCACTGAGGACCAGGGCGCTGAGATCCCGGTGCAGGAGGTAGATACCGTTAATCGACAGCGCCTTGCTGATCCCTTCGACGCAGGCGAGTAGACTCGCTGACGACTCCAGCTCCAACGCATGCAGGAATGCGATCGGCTCCGTCCGTCCCGGCCTCGGAATATTGACATAGCCGCCGTATGCGACCAGCACCGGCAGATTGGGGCCGTCGTTCTGGAAAGAGATGGTCCACGAAATTCGTCCCGATTCGAGCAAGTCTTCAATCCGTCGCTCCAATTCGAGAAATTCAGGGCTTATCGCCGCCGAGACGACACCGAGATCTGCCGACGCGAAACCAGTTTGAGGCCGACCGGTGTACAGCGTGTAACCACTCCGGGTGTACACGCGAACGATATGAGTGCGTATCATGCGGGTGAGCTAGATGTGATTGGCCGTGTAGTTGGTCGCGCGGACCCCGCCTAGCGTGTCGTTCGCGGCCTTTACGCCGGCCATCGCTTCGACGAATTTGCGCGCCGCTTCGCCCTGAACGATTGGCGCTCCGCGATTCTTAAGATGCATGTCATCGCGGTCCAGAATAGTAAAGACCTCGCAAATCTTCTCGTGATTGCAGGCTCCGTGAAGTGGCTTGAGCACATCAGCGAAAGTGGCCGCGCAAAGTTCGAGGAGGTCACGATCGGACATCGCTGGCTCAACCGCACCGCGAAGGAGATCGTACTTGTTGAACACCAGGATCAAGCGATCAAGCGCGACCTGGCTCTGCGAGATCAGCTCGCGCAACTCGCGAAAGAGGTCGCCGTTGTAGTAGTCACGCGTCTTGTCAGAGACGCCCTTGCGCGCCTCCAATGCGTCAAAGAAGCAAACAAGCACAACGCCGAGTGTTTTCTTTGTAGTTCTGCGAAGGTCGGCAGTCTCCGTCTTTACCTCTTCCTTGATCATCTGCTGAGCGCTCAATTCACCCGGAAAATCGTGCACGCGGAGAACGAGATGAGCACGAACAGGAGTCGAAATATCGGGATCGGCAAAATGGGGTTCTCGATCAGGCAGTTCAAAATCAAAGATGGGCACTTCGGAACGGCGATGCAACCGCGTCCGCTCGTTTGGAGACAGGTCCCACGGCGCGTGCCACTGCTTGAGCAGCGATGTCTTTCCCACCTCACGCGGTCCGACTAACACCACCGGTTGATAGAAAGTGCGGATTACGGACGACTTTTCCAGCTCCGCTTTCACGCGCTGGTATTTCTCAGTAGTGAGGCGAAGCCCCTTTACCTCGGCGGTGACTTTTTTGTAATCCGCGTCGATTTGCTTCTTCGAGACCTCGAGCGCCTTCAACTCGTTCTGTGCCGTGTCGAGCTTCTGCGTAAGCTCAAGCCTCGTCGCACGGTCGTTTCTCGACAAATACCAAGTACTGATAGCACTACCGATGACGGCGACGACGGCCGTCAGTATGGCTGCGAGCACAGTTGGATCCATGTTCCGCCTTTCCAGGTGGCATCACGAACTTATGGTGGATGTATGGCCGTCAGGATAGTTTACGAACTGATCGTCGTCAACCCATCCTGCGGACAAAACCGAACGTCTGCCTCGCTACATACGCATAAGCTCACCCACTCGCTGCCGCGGTTGGGTTTTAAGCCGATACCGTGGTCGTGCGAGCGGTAGAGCCTCAACGAATTCACGTCACTCATCAAAGTCTTTCATGATCGTGGACGGCTTTACGCCAAGTGCGCGGGCAAGCTGAAGGATGGTGGCGAGCGTCGGCAGGTTGTCGCCGCGCTCGATGAAGCCGAGAAAGTCAGCGTTTAGCTTGGCGCGCTCGGCGAGCACTTCCTGACTGTAGCCACGCTCCGCGCGAAAACGGCGAATGGTGTCGCCGAACTTGATCCCTTCGCGGCTGCGCTTTTCCCTTCGCGGCACTCTTGCAGGCTAGCCATGGACCGGCATATACTCCATGGTGCCATGGACAGGAACTTATCCGCTACTTACGAGCAAGGAGAATGAACAAATGACCGCCTCCGCCACCCGAATCCGCGACCTTTTTCTCGATCCCCGTCCGCGCTACTCACCCGTCGAAGCGGCGGAAGCGGTGGGGATGGTGATCGAGGACGTTTGGGGAGCGAAGGCGCTTGGGGAGTTGGAAGCGGGCGAGGATGGATGCATCCCGTGGGCGGAGCTGGTTTCGTTCGCGATGGATTTCTGGGATCAGGAGGAGGTTGAGGCGGCGCTCGGGGACGATCTGTCGGAAGCGCTGCCGGAGCTTTTGCAGTTGGGCGATCTGAGGGTGCGCATCCCGCGGCTGGAGATCGCGGCGCTGGAGCGGATTGCCGTCCGCGACGGACGGCGGCTCGATGTGGCGCTGGCGCGCGAGCTGCGCGACCTCGTCTCGTCGGAGTCGGCGTGGTTAGCACGCGAGATCCCGGGATTCGGGCAGGCGCTCAACTGGCCCCAGGAGAACGGTTCACACGGAGACGCGGGGGACGCGGAGGGAAGCTTCAGCCGTCAGTTGGGCTGACATGTCCGAAGGTTTGGCCCTCGCTTCGATCGCGTGATCAGGTCGGGACCTCCAACGGACTGTAGCGCGACACGTATGCGAGTCACGCTGCGTCATGTCGATGGGTGTTGCCTCTGACATCGACAGTCGCGGAGGTGATATCGATGTGACCCCGATGTCATATCGATATCAAGGACGGGTGATATCAAGGTGATCTCGTGACACATCAATATCAGGCGCGGGTCATATCAAGGTGATCTCGTATCACATCAATATCAGGGGCGGGTCCTATCGATATGACCGCGTGAACATCGATCGTGGGCACCGGTGTCCGGACCGCGATCGACGGATCAATCGTCACCGTTCTTGGACGTCGCGGCCCACTACGTCGTGCTAGCTTGCCCGGCCATGGACGAGATCGATTCTCCGCGGATGCTACTGAGGCTCGGCCGGATCCTCTTCGCTCTGTCCGTCGTCGCATCGGGGATCTACCAGCTTGTTACGGGGTGTTTTGTGAACCTCGTGCCGGTGAATCCTGCTCACCTCCCTCCCGCTTGGGAGGCCTGCGTGTTCGGCGTGCTTCTGGTTCTCATCGGCGTCGGATTGCTCGTGCGGATAACGGTTTCGGCGGCCGCCACCGTGCTCGCGGCGCTTTTGCTCGTGTTGTTCTTCGGGTTCAGCTTGCGTGTGGCGCTCGCACAGGCCTCCATGGGATACGTCTGGGTGGATCCTCTGATGATTCTGGCGATCCTCGGCGGTGTAGGGCTGGTCGCGGCTCGGCGCGATGGGTCATCGGACAACACCGTCGATCGCGTTTTCGAAATGGCAGCGCGCTTTGCGCCGTGGGCGCTCGGAGCATTCCTCGCGTACTGCGGCGCGCTGCACTTCCCCTACGCCAAGTATGTGGCCGGCCTGATCCCGCCGTGGATTCCGGGGCCCATGTTCTGGACCTACTTTGCCGCGATCGCGCTGATCGCGGGAGGGATCGGAGTGCTCGTGCCGAGGACGGCGAGGGTGGCGGCGACGCTGTCGGGAATCATGCTCTTCAGTTGGGTCTTCCTCGTGCACATCCCGCTCGCCATCAGTACGCACACCGTCGGCGAGGTCTCGCGCGGCTTTCAGGCGATGCAGGACAGTGCCGTCGCATTCATGCTGGCCGGCTGGTCGAAGATCTCCGGCACGCGATACTAATGTCCCATGAAAAAAGCGCTACTCGTCGTTGCTTTGCTGGCGGCGGCGGTTTATGTCGCGTCGTGGTTCTGGGCGGGAGATCAGGTGGCCGCCGCGGCGGCGCGGCCGTGGCCGAACGGGCTGGGAACGCTGGCCGCGGTCCCCGATCGGTATCCGCCGCAGCATGAGAATGAGGCGGCGCGGACGTTGACGAGGCTCGCTGCCGCTGTACCGGAAAACGACGCCGTCACGGCGTATGTGCGGCAGGAGATCGCGCGCGGCGATCTCGCCATCGGCGCGCCGCCGGCGATGGCGAACATCTCGGCCATCCGCGACCTGCTGCTGCGCGAGCCGGTGGTGTGGGAGCGCGACCTCCTGCAACAGCATGGCGGTCTTCTGGGAAAGGTGGCCATGCACCTCACGCTGATGCGCGCGCTGGTCGCGAGCGCTCTCGGGCGCGCGCGGCAGCACGACGCGTCGGCGTGGGACGACCTGCACGCGGCGTGGAACCTGACCAGGTCGCTCGATGGATTTCCACACGTCATCGTTCGGGCCGTGGCGATGTCGATGACGCGCGCGATCAATGCCGTCGCGTGGAAGATGCAGCTTCCGGTGCCGGCGTGGTTCGCCGAGGTGCAGGAGCGCGATTTCGTGCAGCCGATGATCGAGACGCTGCAGTACAACGATTGGCGGACGTGGAAGGAGCAGAAGATCCCGCTGAAGCCGTTCGCCGCGCGAATCGAACGCGAGCGCGCTCTCGCCGAGGAAGTGACGCGGATGACGGAGTGCGAATTCAACCGAGTGACCGAGGGAGGGGATCGCGCGGATCCTAACGACAGGCTCGACATCGGGTGGCGCCGCGCCTTCCGCTATCGCGTCGAGCGCGAAGCGACCGCGAACGCGTTGCGCGCTCGCGCCGGACAACGGATCGAAGAGGGCTCGCGCTGCAGCGATGGGCGGTGGAGCTTCGATGGAACGTCGCTACGGTTCTCGAAGCCGATCGCGTTGCCTGAGAAGCTCGATACGTCGATGCCGCTGACGCTCCGCGTTAGCGAATAATGCCGCTGTCAGTGCGTGTCGCTTACTCCACTTGAAAGTTGACGTGGAGTTGAATGGCGATGGCGCGAAGGCGGTTGTCGCGCGTCCACAGTTTCGCGCCGTCGGTGAGCGCAACGGAAGCGAGTATGTGGACATCGGTAAACCCGATTCCTTTTCCCATGAGTCGATGGTGTTCGATGAAATGCAGTGCTTCGGCGTCGGTCGCGACGATGCTCGGCGGCAATGTGGATAGCAAGCGGAGAAACTCTTCCCGTCGCCTGATTTCTCCGCACGCCAATTCACCAATGATGAATGGGTGGATCAACACATTGGCGTCTTCCAATTCATCGCGAAGAGCCGCGACCGGTTTATGGAGATGATCGATCCACACCGAAGTGTCGACGAGAATCAAGAGGAACGGCGTCTCCTCGGTGCTTTGGCGCCGGGATCGCTTCCGCCGAGCTTGGCCAGACGACGGGAGCTTTCCCGCGCGATGAGTGCACGCAGACCATCATGAATGAGGGCTGTGCGCTCGCGCGTTCCGGTCATCCGTTGGGCTTCTTCGATGAGCTGCTCGTCCAGATTGATCGTCGTGCGCATTCAACACCTCGTGATGCACCAATCATACATCATATGATGCATACGTTATGCATCGCACAGGAAATGCGGCCGGAGCGCTGGCGTCCTCGCCGGCTGGATCGGCTGCGTCCTCGCTGCCGAATGGGAGGCTTGCAAGCCAGTGTTACCCGCAAAATTTGAGGGGCTGGCGGTCGGCGGCGAGACGCCGCCGAGCCAGCCGGCGAGGACGCCAGCGTTCCGTCGCTGCGCTCTTCTTACTTTCCCTGAAAATTCGCCGTCCGTTTCTCGAGGAACGCGCGCATACCTTCTTTGGTGTCGTCGCTGGCGCAGAGGAGGCCGAAGAGGGTGGCTTCGAGAAACTGGCCTTCTTCGAAGGACATGTTCAGGCCGTTGTTGACGGCTTCGATGGCTGCTCTTATTGCGAGCGGTCCGCGTGAGGCGATCTTTTTCGCCATCTCTTCGCAGGTCGACATCAGTTGATCGGCGGGAACGACGCGGTTGACGAGGCCGATCTTTTCGGCGTCGGCGGCGTTGATGCGGTCGCCGGTGCAGATCAGTTCGAGCGCTTTTCCCTTTCCCAGCAAACGCGCCATTCGTTGTGTGCCGCCGTAGCCGGGGATGATTCCGAGCGTCACTTCCGGCAATCCGATTTGTGCTTTTTCCGAGGCGATGCGGATGTGGCAGGCCAGGGCCAGCTCGCAGCCGCCGCCGAGGGCGAAGCCGTTGATGGCGGCGATGACGATCTTGGGGAAGCGTTCGATGTAGGAGAGGATGAACTGGCCGCGCTCGGACGTCTCCTTGCCGGTGATTGGCGTTTTCTGCGCGAGCTCGTTGATGTCGGCGCCGGCGACGAAGGCTTTCTCGCCGCCGCCGGTGACGATGACCGCTTTCACGTTCGCGTCGTCGCGGCCTTCGGCGAAGACTTTGTAGATCTCCTCAACAGTTTGACCATTCAAAGCGTTGAGGACTTTGGGACGATCGATGGTGACGTAGAGGATCCCGTCGCGGACTTCGGCTTTGACGTTTTCCAGGTTTTCGTAGGGCATCATTTCACCTTATCGAAGGGGATTGGCGTTCCGGAGCTGTAGTCGTAGAAGCCGGTGCCGGTTTTGTTGCGTCCGAGGCGACCGGCGAGGACCATCTTGCGGAGGAGCGGCGGCGCGGCGAACCTCTTTTCCTGATACTCGGCGAACATGACCTCGGTGATGAAGTAGGTCGTGTCGAGGCCGACGAAATCGAGCAGCGTGAAGGGGCCCATCGGGTAGCCGCAGCCGAGCATCATTGCTTTGTCGATGTCCTCGATCGAGCCGACGCCTTCCTCGTACGCGCGGATGGCGTCGAGGATGTACGGGACGAGCAGGCGGTTGACAATGAAGCCGGAGTTGTCGCGCGCGGCCACGGCTTCCTTGCCGAGCGATTTAGCAAAACGAAACGCCCGGTCGAACGATTCGTCGCTGGTGAGAATCGTGCGCACGACTTCGACGAGCTTCATCAGCGGGACTGGATTGAAGAAATGCAGGCCGACGAATTGCTTCGGCCGCGCGGTGGCCATCGAGAGCTCGGTGATCGTGAGCGACGACGTATTCGAGGCGAAGATGGCGTCCTTTTTCACGATCTTGTCGAGCGCGGCGTAGGTCTCCTTCTTCAGCTCCGCGTTTTCGATGATCGCTTCGATGACGATGTCGCAATCGGCGAGGTCGTCGAGGTTCGTGGTCCCTTTCAACCGCGACATGCAGGCGTCTTTGTCGGCAGCCTGCAGCTTCCCCTTTTCGACGAACTTGCCGAGGGACTTGTCGATACCGGCAAGACCCTTGTCGAGAAACTTCTGCTCCACTTCGCGCACGACGGTTTCGTATCCCGCCTGCGCGGCGATCTGAGCGATCCCCGAGCCCATGAGGCCGCAGCCGAGAACGCCCACCTTTTTGATGTCAGACATGCATTGCTCCTTTTTGGCGGGCGCATTCTATAAGCAGGGGGGTGAGGCAGGGATGAGGGATGAGGGACGAGGGGGTTCGCGCTTTTGCCGCGTCAGCGGCGCGAAAGCCGCCGGATGGCGGCTCGTACGGTAGCCGGTGGTCGCGCGCGCAGCGCGAGACCACCGGAAACACGACGCGTTCCGATTTTCCGACCGCGGCAGCGGTCGCGGAGGGAATTCACGCCGCCTGGTATTTGATCCGCGACCCCATCCGGGGTCGTGAAAAACGACGCCGACGCGATCCGGTGGTCTCGCGCTTCGCGCGCGACCACCGGCTACCGTACGAGACGCCATCCGGCGTCTTTCGCGCCGCTGACGCGGCAGAGGCAATTGACCCATCCCGACCCTCGTCCTGCTTCACGCCCTCATCCCTGTTTCACCTCCCTGCTTCACTCCCTGCTTCATACTTCCCGGCATGGCCACGCTGAAGCCGCAGGTACGCCTCCTCGCGTTTGTCTCGCTGCTGAACGATTCGGCCAGCGAGATGATCTATCCGCTGCTGCCGGTGTTCCTCACCTCGGTGCTCGGCGCGACGCCGGTGACGGTTGGCGTGATCGAGGGGGCGGCGGATGGGCTGGCGTCGATCCTCAAGTATTTCGCGGGATCGATCTCGGACAAGCTGCCGCGGCGCAAGCCGCTGGTGGTGGTTGGATACGGGTTGGCGGCTGCGTCGCGCGCGCTGATCGCGGTGGCGGGACGCTGGCCGGCGGTGCTGACGGCGCGGCTGATCGATCGGACGGGAAAGGGAATCCGTTCCGCGCCGCGCGACGCCATCATCGCGGACGTCACGCCGCCCGAGGATCGGGGTCGGGCCTTCGGTTTTCAGCGCGCGCTTGATCACACGGGGGCGGTGGTCGGTCCGTTGCTGGCACTGCTGTTTCTGAACGTAATTCACGTTCCGATGCGGACGCTCTTCATGATTGCGGTGATTCCGGGCGCGATCGGCGTGGTGATGCTGATGCTGTTTCTGCGCGAGGAGCCGCACGCGCACAAAGCGGGTAAACCGGCGATGACGGGCGGCAAACTCCCCACGAATTTCTACCTCGCCATCGCCGCGGTGGCTCTCTTCTCGCTGGCGAATTCGAGCGACGCGTTCCTGATCCTGCAGGCGCATGCGGCGGGCGTGTCGACGGCGATGCTGCCGGCGCTGTGGGCGGCGCATCACGTGATCAAGTCACTCTTTTCAACGCGGGCGGGCGCGCTGTCGGATCGCATCGACCGGCGGCTCCTGCTGATCGGCGGATGGACGTCGTACGCGATCATTTACGCGGTGTTTCCGTTCGCGCATTCGCTGCTGTTTTTCGTCGTGCTGTTCGTGCTGTATGCGATTCCGTTCACGTTATCGGAAGGCGCAGAACGGGCTTGGATCAGCGACCTGGTGCCGGCCGCAGCGCGAGGAAAGAGCTTCGGGATTTACTACCTCGCGAATGGCTTGTGCGTCCTCGCGGGAACGGTGCTGTTCGGCGAGATTTATCAGAACGTGTCGCCGCAGGCAGCGTTCTGTGTGGGAGCGGGGCTGGCTCTTTTGGGAGCGGCGGCGGTATTGGTCGTGCCGAAGAGACGGTCATCCGCAGATGGCGCAGATACGGCCAGATAAAACTAAGTCCACTCTTCGCGACCGGTGCGGCCTTTGCCCGGAGTGCGTCCCTGCTTTCGGCGTTCGGATTCGGGGATGAAGACTTCGCGATGCGGGCGGGTTTCTTCGAGTTTGGCGACGAAGCGAATCGCTTCATCGATGACCTCGTCGAACGACTTCGCGACCGGGATGGCGTTGGCGCGGAGCCGCGCGATGTGCTCGCGGAACGCTTGCGCTCTCACATGCGCCTCGGCCACGCGCGCGGCAATGGCGGTGCTGCTCTCGCCGAAGTGCTTCATTGATCGCTGCAGGTCGGGAATGCGTTCGATGTGGCTGCAGAAAAGGACGACGTCGCTGCCAGCCATGAGCGCGCGCTCGGCCAGCGATTCATAGCTGCCGAGGTCGGAGACGGCGTGCATCTCCATGTCGTCGCTGACAGCGAGGCCATGGAAGCCGATCGCGTCGAGCAGCTCGCGCGTCAGCTTGCGGCTCAGCGTGGCGGGCGTGTCGGGATCCTCGAGCTGCGGATAGATGCCGTGCCCGATCATGATCGCGGCGGCTTCGTTGCCGAGTTTCGCGAAGGGGACGAGGTCGCGCGCGAGCATTTCGTCGCGCGAAAGATTCATCACCGTCGCGCCGTAGTGCGGATCGCCGGAGCCGAGGCCGATTCCGGGGAAATGTTTGAGGCATGCGGCGGTGCCGGTTTCGTGAAGGCCGCCGATGAAGGCGCCGGCGAGGTCGACGACCGACTCGGGATCGCTGCCGAACGTGCGGCGCTCGAGACCTTTGGGCGAATTTTCGCCGCGGATGTCGACGACGGGCGCGAGATCGATCTCGACGTCGAAGTAGCGCAGCGCCATGCCGATCACGCGTCCGCTCCAGCGCGACATCTCCGCCGGCTCGGCACCCTCGGCGAAGGCCTGCACGCTCGGCAGGCCGGGAATCAGGTGGCGGAGGCGGTCGACGCGCCCTCCCTCCTCGTCGATCATCAGCAGCGGCGGCGCGTCCGGCGCGAACGATTTGATTTCGGCGGTCAGCTCGCGGAACTCGTCTTCCTCGCCGATGTTGCGGCCGAAGATCACGACGGCGTACGGCGGGTTTTCGCGAAGGATGCGGCGTTCGAGATCGGAGAGCGAGGTGCCTGCGATGCCGATGCCGAGGAGGTCAGTAGACATTGGGAGGATCGTAGCAGAGGGCGGGCCAAACATCGGATGCGTCGATCGTTGACGTCTCGCAACGTTTGATGCTTGCCGAACTCTCGGCACATTTCGCGAAGCTTTGGAGTGCGGTGGCGGCCGAGCCACCGCTTTGGGAGTGAGGGGGACGGTGCGATCGCGAAACCGTAGCAAGCATCACGCGCTGCGGGTCGTCACGATTCCACCGCCCTCCCAAAGCGGTGGCCTTGCCACCGCACTCCAAAGTGCTTCGCACGAAACGTCAACGCACCGTGATGTAGACCCGATCGCGTACGCCTCGCGCGTTTGTCGCCACGATGGTGTGCTGTCCCGTTCGCAGCGGCCATTCGCGCGCGGCGGGTTTGCCGTCGACGATCCATGTGGCGTCGTGGGTGGCGCGGAGGTGGACGGCCTGGAATTCGCGATGCAGCGTCGGATCGACGAGGTAGGTGGTGTCGTTCGCAGGACTGGTGATGCGGAAGGTGGTGTCGCGGGCGACGGTGGCGCGCGGTGCGGACGGATTCATGCGGCGCTCGCGCGCGGCGGCCCATTCGCGATATTCGGACGGCCAGGAGACGCCGCTGGCGTGATGCCAGGCGCAGAACTCGACGTCGGCATCGCGCGGGAGCCATTCGGTTTCCGTCGCCGGACACGAGGTCGACGGACGATGTCCCGATAACGCACAGATCGGCTGCTCTTCGAGATCATCGGGACGATCGACGATGGCCGTGTTGTCGTTGCCGCCGGCGCGGCGCATCGCGGCGAGCATGACGGCGTGGAAGACCGGGCCGGCGCCGGTGACACCGCTGGAGTTGCGCAGCGCGGTGCGGTCGAAGTTGCCGACCCAGACACCGACGGTGACGGCGCGCGTGTAGCCGATGGTCCAGTTGTCGTGGTAGGCCTGCGAGGTGCCGGTTTTGACGGCGACCGGGAAGGGAAAATCGAGATTGCCGCCGCGGCCGAAGATGAATTCGCGAGCTTTGGGATCGCTGAGGATGTCGGTGATCCAGAAGGCGGTTCTTTGGGAGACGGTTCGCGCTGGGAACGCGGGCGTCTCGCCCGCTGGTTCGCGCGAGAACTGCGGGCGAGACGCCCGCGTTCCCAGGCGAATCATGCTCGGCGAAACGGAGAGTCCTCCCCGCGCGAACGTCGCGTACGCGGTCACGAGCTGTTCGAGCGTCACCTCGGCGTCGCCGAGCGTGAGGCCGAGGCCGTAGTAATCGGCGGTGCGGGTCAGATCGTGGAAGCCAGCTCCTCGGAGCAATCGCAGCAGCGCGGGTGGGCCGACTTTCGACAATAGCGCGACCGCCGGAACGTTCTCCGATCCTGCGAGCGCCAGGCGCGCGCGCAGCGGACCGCGATAGCCGCCGTCGTAGTTTCGCGGCGTGTACGTCACCCCACCCTCGGCGGTCGGAAAGTGCGATGGCACGTCGGCCAGCACGGTCGCCGGGGTGAATCCCTGCTCGAAGGCGAGCGCGTAGGTGAATGGCTTCAACGTCGATCCCGGCTGGCGCAACGTCGTCACGCCGTCGATTGCGCCGCCGAAGTTCGCGCCGAAGTAATCGCCCGACCCTTCCCATGCCAGCCATTCGCCGGTGCGGTTGTCGAGGACGGCAACGGCGACGCTGTGCGCGCCATGGCGAAGAAGTTCGCCGCGCTCGGCGGCGATGATTCCGCGCACGCTGGCCTGCAGATTCGCGTCGAGTGTCGTCTCGATCCGGCGCGGAGCATTGGGGCCGAGGGAGGCGCGGACGCGTTCGACGAAATGCGGCGCAAGCGTCGGTTGAAGTCCGCGGTCGAGCGAGAGCCGTTCGTTGCGCGCGTCGCGATATTCGTTCGCGTCGATGCTGCCAAGTTTCCTCATGCTCGCGAGCACCGCGCGTTGGCGCGCCAGCGCGCGGCGCGGCGTCGACGGACGTTGCGGAAGCGACGCCAGCCACGCCGATTGCGCGATGGTCAGCTCGTCGGGCGCGCAGGCGAAGTAGCGGCGGCTGGCGCGGGCGATGCCGATGGTCTGCTCGCCGTACGGCGCGAGATTGACGTAGAGCGCGAGGATCTGTTTTTTCGTGTAGCGATGTTCGAGCCGCAGCGCGATGACTGCCTCGCGCACTTTCGCGGCGATCGTGCGCGGCGGATTGCCGAGAAGCATCTTCGCGACCTGCTGCGTGATCGTCGATCCGCCCTCGGCCGCGCGGAGCCGCACGACGTCGTGAACGACGGCGCGCGCGATCGCGATCGGATCGATGCCGAGGTGTTGTTCGAAGCGGCGATCCTCGGCGGCGATCGTGGCGTTCGCGATCGACGGCGGAACGTCGTTCAGCCACTCGTTGCGCGTGCCGGTGGACGACAGCGGCTCATAAAGAACGATGCCGTTGCGGTCGACGATCGTCGGCGTCGTCTCGGGCGTGATCGGAGGAACCGGTCCGAGGCGAAGCCAGAGCGCGAGCGCGATCAGACCGGCGGCGACGGCGCCGCCGGTCCATGCAAAACGTTGCTTCACGGCTTGATCTCCACGACCTCGCTCGACGTTCTGCCGAATACCTCCGGCTCGTACATCTCCTCGGCGGACATCGGCGCGGTGATGAACGTGCCCGCGGTCGTGGCGCGGACCATGTACGTGAATTCGTGGACGCCTTCGCTGAGGCGCGTGGCGAAGAGCGTGACGCGATCGTCGTGGCGTTCGACGTGATCGAACCCGCCATGCTTCCACCACGACATCCAGTCATCGCCCTGCGTGTCGTTCTTGGCCTGCGCCTCGGCAAGATCGGTGGCGGTGGTGGCGAACCACGACTCCACCGGCTCGGTGCCGGCAGGAATCGGGTCGGTGACCGCGACGAAGCGGCGCTCCTTGGTGTTGCGGATGCGCAGCGTGACTTTGACCAGATCGCCGGCCTTGAACGTCTTCGGCGAGTACTTGCGCTCGACGTTGAAGCCTTTGTCGAGACCGTCGTGCAGCAGGCCGGCGGGCGTGTAGCGAAGCCGCATCACGTAGAAGAGCGTGCCGGTTCCCTGGCGCTCGAAGGTGACGGGGACATCAGCGGCGGCGTGTTTCTGCAACTGCATCATCGATAGATCGTGGTTCTTCGCCTCTGTGCTGCGGCCCTTGAAGGCGTCATTCGCGAGCGAGTCGTTGCCGATCTTCACGACGCCGGTGAAGTCGGGCACTTCGCTCTCGTACTTGCGGTAGTAATCGACGAGCGACTCCATGGCCCAGACGTTTTCCTGCGTATTGCCCCAGCGACCTTCGCGGCGCACCTTCATCATCCAGCGCACCATCTGCTTGACGAGCTGCTCGTTTTCGCCGTGGCGCGTCAGCGTGCCGAGGGCGATGGCGGTGGAGCGGATGTTGGAGTTCCAGTAATAGAGAAGGTAGGGATCGGCCAGCTCCTCGACATGCGCGCTGCCGCCTTCGGGGAGGATGGCGTTGTTGATGCGGCGGACGAGATCGTCAACACGTTGACCTTTTTCGCCCTTGGCCAGCATGGCATCGAGCAGGTAGGAGATGCCGAAGACCGGCATGTGATCGACGTACGAGTAAAGCCGCGTGAGATGGCTGTCCTCGTTGCGCCCGCCCTCGGCCAGCACCTTCACAGCGAAGGCCTGCCACGCGGTGTACGACGGCCACCAACCCTCGTTCGTGGGACGCTTCTCCTTGAGCTTGAGGTCGAGGTAGTCGTAGCCGCGCTTGGTGACGTCTTTGCTGACGTCGTACTTCAGCTTCTCGGCGCGCTGCATGATGTGCAGCACGTTGGCGGTGAGGTACGGATTCTCGCCCCAGCACTCGCCAGCCCAGTACGCGAAGCCGCCATCGCCGCACTGATACTTGTAAAGCTCGTAGATGGTCTTCTGCGCGATCGACTTGGCGTTCTTTGCGTCGATACCGGGCAGCGCGAACGCTTCGCCGAGATCGCCGGCGAGCATGAGGGCCATGGCCGCTGAGGAACGCTGCTCGGCGCAGCCGTAGGGATAGGTGACGAGGTACGACGCCCCTTCCGCGAGGCCGACCATCGCCGTCGATGAAAGCTCGACGTGGAGTCCGCCGGCCGAGGGGACGACATCCTTCGGAACGGAGAGAGTTTCCTGCGCGCTCGGTTTCGCTTCGCCGTACGCGGCGACGGTTTCGGACGGCGCGAGGATTCGAACGGGGAGCGAATCTTCGAACGCGTCTTTCTCGCCGTTGAGCGACACGGTCATCTGGATGCGCGCACTGCCGACCGCTTTCGCCTCGGCGTTGAAACGAACTTCGGCCGATCCTTCCGCGGGGACGTCGATCGTGGACGATATCGGTTGCGCGAATTCGACGACCGAGGGATCGAGCGACTTGATCGTGACGGTCGCCTTGCCCGGCTGCTTGAGCTGCGAGTGAACGACGGCGCCGAAGTAGGCCTTGTCGCCGACCGCGAGGAAGCGCGGCCAGGTCGGCGTGAGCAGCACCGGCTTGTTGATGCGGATCTCGTTCTGCGCCCAGCCGAAGCGCGACACCTTGTCGCCCGCGACGGCCATGATGCGATACGTGGTCAGCGACTCGGGGAGTGTGACGTCGGTCTTCGCGTGGCCTTTGCCATCCGTGACGACGGAGCCGAGCCAGAACGCTAGCACGCGGAAGTCTTTGCGGATGACGCCAGGTCCGGCATCGCGTCCACCGCCGCCGCCCGCGGTCTCCCCTTTCGGCGTGAGCACGCGGCGGCTGACGATTTTCTGGCGCGAGTCTTCGTTGACGACCTGCAGCGCTTTCTCGAGATAGATCGATTGCAGGACGTCCGGCGTCGAATAGCCGGTCAGCGACAGCACGCCGTAATCAACCGCCCACAGCGTTACCTCGGACTGCGTCGGTTTGCCGGCGGCATCTTTCACATCGACTTCGATGCGCGCCTTCGACGCGGGGCGATACTCGTCGCGATTCGCTTTCACCGCGACCTTGAGCCGCTTGGTGGCGTCTTCGACGGTGATAGCGGTGTAGCCGAGGCGGAAGGCAGGCTTGCCCGGATCGCTCTCGTCCTCGACGCCTTCCTTCGTGCGCCCCTTCAGCAGCAGCACGGAGACGTAAAGGTTGGGGATGTCTTTCTCGGTGATCGGAACACTGACGGTGCTCTGGGTCGAGGTCAGCTCAAACGTCTTCCACGTGCGCACGCCTTCGCGCTCGGTGGTGAGCAGCGCGGTGGCGTGCTCCCACGGCGACTTGACCATGATCCGCGCGGTCTCGCCCGGCTTCCACGTCTTCTTCTCCGGCACGAGATCGATGCGGTTGTGGTCGTAGCGTTCCCACGCGGTGTAGCCGCCGCCGACGGCGTAGAACCACGTGCGCGTCGTCGTCGAATGCCCCTCGGCATCCTTGGCCGTGGCGATGATGAGGTACTCGCCGCCTTCGCTGATCGGGATATGCAGCGGCACCGGCGCGGCGGCGGTGGTGACATCGAAATGGCCAGCCTCGAGCTCTTTGCGTTCCGAGGTCCAGTTGTAGAAACCGTGGCCGGTCGATTCGCGAACGGAGTTCCACTGAATGCGATGGAGGTCGATGCTGACTTTGACGTCCGAGGTCAGAGTTCCATCGAGCGCGGCGGCGATGATGGCGGTGTCGACGCCTTTCGCGGTGTCGGCGAAATACGGCGGCGTCTTGACGCCGACGTACCACGGCGCCGGATCGACGCGGAACGAGGTGCGTCCGGCGATCTGCTGGCGCGAGATGTCGGTGACGTTTCCTTCGAGCTGATACGACCACGGCCAGCCGGCGGCGAGGTCGGTTTCGAGCGACAGCTTCAACTCACCCTTCGAATCGAGCTTCTGCGTTTTCGTGGAGATCGTTTCGCCGTCGCGGCGATGTTCGGAGTCTTCGCCGAGGAACTCCCACTGGCCGTCGGCGAATTTGTCGCGGATGGCATGCGGCACGTCGTAAACCGGCGATTTCGAATACGTCCACGCCACTGGCCGCGAGGCCATGGCCGCGCCGAAAAGATACTTGCCGACGATCGTGCCGTTCAGCTTCGTGCCGGCGATGGAGGTCGGCGCCTTGAGCGTGACGTCGACGCGGAATTCGGGACGGCGATACGCGGCGACGAGGAAGGTGCCGCTCGCCTCAAGGCGTTGCGACGCGACTCTCGCGGTGATGCTGAAATCGCCGAGGACCGAATCGGCGGGGACAGTCCACGTCCATTCGCCGCTGCTCCAGTCGTTGAGAGTGACGGTGCGTTTGTCGACTTCCTTCGAATGAGAATCGGTGACGGTGACGTCGACGGCCGTGCCGGCGGTCAGCAGTTGCATGCCTTTCGGCGTGTCGCTGCGCAGGACGACTTTGGCGTGCACTTCCTCGCCCGGTTTGTAGACGCCGCGATCCGTGAAGATCGTACCGCGCAGCAGCGGCTGCGTTTCCTTCAGATCGAAGTTGGAGCCGAAGTCCCACGGACCGATGCCTTCGTTCCAATCGCTCGCGGCGTACGCGGTGTCGCCATCCTTCTCCGCGGTGACGATGAAGTGGATTCCGCTGAGCGCCTGCCACGAATATTCGTCTTCCTCGTCACCCTGCTCGTTTTTATGGTGGCGATCGACGCGCAGATCGGTGTTCGCCGCGATGGCGATGCCGTTCGCGTCGGTCGTGCCGCTCCAGAAGACTTTGTTGTCCATGGTGCGAATGGAAACCTTGGCGCCGGCGACCGGCGCGGCGGTGTCGAGGCGCGAGACGAGGACGAGCGTGTTCTGCGGTGAGTCTTTGACGGAGATGCCGAGGTTCGTGACCTGCACGATGGTGCCGGCGACGTCCTCGGCGTACGGCTTCGATTTCGCGATCGGCTCGCCCGGCTTGATGACGGCCCATACGATGCCGTTGCCGATGTTCGAGAGCGCGGATTTCAGATTCAGTCCGTACGACTGCAGCACGTCCGCCTGCGGCGCGAGCTTGCGCTGCATGCCGGGCGTGCCGGGCACTTTGCGGAAGTTTTCCTTCTGCAACTCGACGATCGACGGCACGAGTTGATCGAGCGTCAACGGCGTCGTCCACTGCATGACGTTCTGGAAGTTGCGCGCGTAGAACGGCAGCACCGATCCGCCGCTCGATTCCCACACGCCATGGCCGTCGCCGAAGCTGATGTACGCGGCTTTGTGCCAGTACTCGACGACCGCCATCCAGGTGTAGCCGAGCGTTTGCGCGTCTTCGGCAACGAGCGTCGAATCGATGCGGATGGCGTAGTTGTGCGCAGGCTTCAGCGAGTATCCGAGCTCGTCGAGGCTGAACGTGGTCGAATCATTCTCCGCGTCATCGCCACGCTTCTTGTCACCCGCCGTGACAGGCACTTCGTGCGCGGGATCGGTGACGTCGATGACGCTGACGGCTTTCTTGATGTTCGCGAACGGCACGCCGGTCCGCGTGCGGAAACGAATCGGGTTGTAGTAGTCGGGATTGCACTCGCTGACGCAATCGAGCTTGTCGACGAAGAAAGTTGGATTGAGCTGGATGGTAAACGTCTGCGCCTTGCCGGTGGCGACGTTGGTCGTCCGCTTGGCCAGCGCATCGTCGATGAAAACCTGCAGATTCGTGTCGGGCGGAACTCCCGGCTTGGTCTCGACCACGACCAGCTCCGGCGCGGGCTTGTAGCGCTTCTTGTCCCAATCGGTAGCGAAGAACGACAGCACCGGCTGCCCGTCGCTGGCCGCGGCAGCCTGCGCCTTTGCGACTTTCGCATCGAACGCCGCTACCTGCTGCGGTTCCAGTTTCTGCAGCCGATCGCGCGCCGGCAACTCCGGCGCCTTGAATTCATGCGCGGCGGTGCGAAGCTGGAGATGCGGCCCGAGCGTCTCGGCATCGAGCGGCTGATTGAACCAAAGCGCGATGACGATGCTGCCATCCCACTTGTCGCCCTTGCGATACCAATCGGTCCGCAGCAACTGGATAGTCGGCGTGATGAAGGAGAAGTGATACGCCTTGCCGAGCGTCTTCCCGCTGACGGCCTTCGCTTCGGGATCGATGGTGACGTCGAACTTGGTCGCGAACGGCAGCGGCGTTTTCGGATCGGGCGTGAAGATCAGCGTGGTCGTTCCCGACCAGCGAAAGGTCCCCTTGATCTCCGGCGCGACGTGAAACCACGGCACGTCCAGCACTTTCGGGATCTTCCCGACGACGATCATCGGCTCGCTGAACACGACCCGCACCTCATTGGCCTCGGCGAGGTTCGCGACCTCGCCAACGGGTCCGGCTTTGACGATCGTAAGTTTGTCCGCCGCCTGCGCCGACAGCGCTGCCACAAAAAGAAGAATCCCAAATCCAATTCGCTTCATGCGGCGGAGGTTAGCACGCACGAATCCGCCAAAATGTGATGTGTCATCCATCGTCGTCCCCTCGATCGGAATCACGATCGATCCGCGATGTGACGCAACGATTCTTCGCGCGAGGCGAGGTCGCGGCAGGATTGTGGCGGGTTCGTGGCGGACGCTGGCTAAGAGGCAATCGGCGCGGCCGCATGATTGGGAACGGGACCTCGCCGAATTGGAAAGGCGATGTCTGCGGCGATCTTCAGTGCGGCAAACGATGCGAACAATACCGTCGGCCGATCGAACAACACGATTCCAAACATGCCGAGCACGATCGTCAGGTGTAAGACCACGACGCGCCTGACGTAGGCGTTCGCGGAACGCTGGACCCGCTCGTCGGAACGTCGATCGGCGCCGAGGAGCCAGACCAGCAGCTCGATCGCCAGCAGGATCGAGATGATTACCAGTCCGCTCTGAAATGAGCCGGCCTCGAAGCGCTGCGCCGGGGACATACGCGGAATGACGAACCCTAGGATGACTGCGAGAACCACTGCATGCGCGGCGGTAAGGGCGCCGGAAAACAGGAGAAAGGTCTTGATCGTGAATTTGCGCGCATCGATCGCGCCGGAACGATCCATCCGGCGAAAGAACTTCTGCCACACGGCCAACAAAACCAGGATGACAACACCGCGCAGAACGTTCTCCGCCCAATAAAGAGCGATGGCCGTTCCGACGGACCAGTGGAGGCCAAAGACTCCGTAGATCGTCACGGCGTTGATGGCGAGCGCCTGAACGGCTGCTCCGACTCGGCCGAGGTTCATTACTTTCGCAATCCCATCCAGTTTGTGACGAAGGTGAGAGGAGAACGCGTCTGCTCGTCTACCGGCTGGTCGATGATGAAGCGCTGCCCGTCGCGCGTGACGTCGTAGCCGAAGCCTGGAAGATGGAAGAGCGGCTTGGGCGTGGCGGCGTCGGTGGTCATGTCGACACTCATCATCTGGCCGCCGCCTCCGATGTAGAAGAGCTCTTTCCCGTCGCCGCGCCAACGCGGCAGCGATCCGCTGCCGGTCGATACCTGACGGCGTCCGGCGTGCGTCGGAAAATGTTCGACGTAGATCTCGCGGCGGCCTGATTCGTCGCTGGTATAGGCGATGAACGCATTGTCCGGCGAGAGCGCAGCCGTCCCCTCGTTGAACGTCGTCGAGATGTACGGCTTCGCCGCGCCGCCTCGCGTCGGGAAGATCCAGATGTCGCTGTCCGCCTTGCGGTAGTAGTCGGCGATCACCGAGCCGTCGGCGGCCCAATCCATCGGCGCGATGCCGACGCCTTCGACGCCGGCGATCTTCTGCACGTTCGCGGGCGTAGCGGCATCGGTGATGTACAGATCTCCCAAGCCCGTACGCATCGAGGAGAACGCGACCTTCGATCCGTCCGGCGACCAGATCGGTGTTCCATCGGCACCATGACTGAACGTGAAGCGGCTGGTCATGCCTCGGGCGACGTCCAGCATCCAGAGATCGTCGTACCGGCCATCGGCATCGTGCTGCTCGGAAATGATCCGCTGTTGATCCGGTGAAATTCGAAAGGTGAACCCGAGGCGCCGCGCGTTGCCGACCGTGCCGAGCACTTTGCCGCCGCGATCGACCCACGTGAGCTGCGAGTTGGGATTGCCGGAGCGGTAGATCAGCCGGCCGTTCTGCGACGCGCTGAACTCGAAATGATGGTTGTCGTCATTCTGCAAAACCTGCTCGGCCACGACGCGCGGCTCGCCCGACAACGTGAGCGTCTTCACGTCGAACGACTGCGCCATGAGATCTCCCGCGCGAACGAACAGCAACTGACCAGGTTCCGCGTACATGGCGTTCGTGACGCCCTGCATCAGGTCGCGCGTACTGCCGTCGCGCAGCGATCCGACTTTGATGTGATGGTCTTGCGTCCGCGCCGCATCGCCCAGGAAGAGGAAGTGATCGCCATCGGGGAGAAAAAACGGCCAGCGATGCGCTTCTTCCTGGGGAGCGAGACGGGTACACGGCCGCGGCGTGCCGCCGTTGGCGTCAACTCGCAAGAGCGGTGCGTATCCCTGAGCGTCGAAGAGGATGACGCCGTCGCGATTCCACGCGCCACCGAAAGCAAGCGGGGCGTCGCAGATCACGCGCGGCGGCCCTCCGTCGATCGAAATCCTCTTCAGTTTGCCGTCGGCGAAGAAGCCAACCGAATGTCCGTCGGGCGACCAGAAGGGCTCGAATGCGCCCTCGGTGCCGGGAAGCTGCCGCGGTTCGGCGCGGTCGACGGCGCGCACCCACAGCGATCCGGCGACGGCGGCGGAGAACGTCGGAGCAACGTCTCCCGAGAAAACGATCATGCTGCCGTCCGGCGACAACGCGGCCTGGCCGAACTGATCCAACGAGTGATGCGGCATCGTCAGCGACAGCACCAGCGGCGGTTCTGCGGCGGGTTTGCGCACGAAGTACGCGGCGGCGATCGCTGCCGCGATCAGAGGAACGGCGATGAGCGCGAGCAGCGTCGCACGGCTGCGCCCTTTCCGTCGCGCGGCCTCGCCGGCGCGCTGCTCGACGCTGCTGGAACCGGCGATCCACTCCAGTTCCGAGGCGGCGTCCGACGCGCTCTGCCAGCGATGATCGGGATCCTTCGCCAGGCACTTGTCGACGATGTGCTCGAACGCCGGCGGCGTGAGCGGCTGCAGGTCGCGGATCGGCGTCGGGTCGCTTCCGACGATGGCGGCGATGAGGCTGATTTTCGTTTTGCCGTCGAAGGCGCGGCGGCCCGTGGCCATCTCGTAGAGCACGGCGCCGAGCGCGAAGATGTCGGTGCGCGCGTCGGCTTCGATCCCTTCGAGCTGCTCCGGCGCCATGTACTGGAACGTGCCGAGGATCGTTCCTTCCTGCGTGAGCGACTTCTGCTGCGTGGCGCCGTCGGGAGAAATCTCGATCGAGCCGCCTTTGGCCAGCCCGAAGTCGAGCAGCTTCGCGCCCGACTTGGTGATCATGACGTTGCCCGGCTTCAGATCGCGATGGACGACGCCGGCGCGATGGGCGCGGTCGAGCGCCGTGGCAATCTCGCGGCCGTAGCGCAGCACGTCGCGCATCGGCAACGGTCCGCGCGCGATGCGATCGGCCAACGTATCGCCGTCGACCAGCTCCATGACCAGGTACTCGATGCCGCCTTCGTTGCCGACGTCGTAAAGCGTACAGATGTTGGGATGCGTGAGCTGCGAAATCGTCTTCGCTTCCCGTTCAAAGCGCATCTTGAGCTGCACGTTGCCGGCGAATCCTGCCGGAAGGACCTTGACCGCCACGCTGCGATCGAGCCGCGTGTCGCGCGCCTTGTACACCTCCCCCATCCCGCCCGCCCCAATCGGCGCGACGACTTCATAGGGACCGAGGCGGCTGCCGGCCGTAACTTGCATGAATGGACGACGGATGATCGCACAGAGGCGGGCACGGCCCGCAGCGTTGGTTGCCCGAGGCTCGGCCACCAGCGCGTACTAAGCGTTCGAGGTTTGCGGATGGAGCGCTGGCGTCTCGCCGGCTGGAGCGGCTGCGTCCCGCTGCCGAATGGGAGGCTTGCGCGTTACCAGCAAAATTCGAGGGGTTGCCGGTTCGGCAGCGAGGACGCAGCCGGTCCAGCCGGCGAGGACGCCAGCGCTCCGATGAATCGCGCCTAACGCGGCGCGTTGCTCGTGGCGACGTCGAAGCGCACCTTCGGCGCGCCCAGCGTGTGCAGCAATCCCGCGATGCGGGCTTCGGCGTTCTTCTGCGCGAGCGGCAGGATGCCTTTGCGTAATGCTTCGTTGCGGATGTTCTGTTCGGCGTATTGGCGGGCGCGGCCTTCCATGCCGACGTCGGCGCGGCGGAAGACGCCGGTGCGGCGGTCGATGACGTGCGTGGCGCGGTTGTCGATGCGCGAGACCAGAACCTGCGGCGGCGGCAGGCGGACCACGATCGTGCCGTCGGGCTCGCGGTACACGTCCTCCGTCTTCAGCAGCGAGAGGTCGACGCCGGCGATGACGTCGCCGGCGGAGTAGAGCGTCAGTTCGTCGCCGGCGAGGGCGTTCGGGATCAGGTCGTACGTCTGGCGGATCGTGCTCACGCTGACCACGCGCATGTCTGCCGTTTCGAGACGGTTCAGATCGCGGATGCGCGTGACCAGCGATCCGACGTCGATCGTCTCCTCCTTGCGCGTGACGGCGCGGACGGCCACCTGTTCGATGCGATGGGCGATGAAGCGCGCGGCGAGGACGATACAAAGGATGACGACGATGAGGGCACCGGCGAAAAGCGCGATGAGAGGGAGCCAGCGCGAAGGTTTTTTCGGCGGTGGCGCAGCGTCACGAGCGGGCGGAACGCCCGCATTGCCAGGGTCGGTCATAGACTTAACAATTTCTATTGTTTTTGGAATTTTCTGCTATCCTGCCGCTCTCCCGGTAGGATTCAAGGAAGCACTCAAGCGGTCGGCACGGCCGACGGCGTTGGTTGCCTTCGGCTTGGCCCACATAATCGCCTGCATAAACACTGGGGCGACTTCCTACAAGCCGCTGTCCCTTCTGAGCCGCCACTGTTTCTCGATGTGTCCGACGAAGCTGGACCTGCCGGTTTCGAGCCACTCCGTCAGAAGATCGACGCTGATCTCGTCGAGCGAGTCGATGATGCTGAGGCTCGCGGCCTGCGCCACGCGCTCGATCGGCTTCTCGAGCAGCGCCACCACTTTCGCCGATCGGGTCAGCCGCCACGCCAGCTCCTCATCTTTGTTCATCGACAGGATGCGCGTCGCGGTGAGCGTGAGCAGCACCGACGCGTTCCAGTTCGTGCGGCGATCCCATCGCGGCGGGACGACGAAGTCCTCTGCGCCGATCTCCGCCGCCAGCGCGGCGATGTGGCGTTCGGTGGAGAGACGGATCGGCGCAAGGTCGGCGTGAAACAGCATCTCGTACGTTTCTTCGCTGCCGTCGCCGGTGAGCGTGCGCGCCAGCGCGTTGCGCGCGGTGGCGTCGAGCTCGATGGGAACGCCGACGAAGAACGATGCGCCGTACGTTTTCGCGAGGTCGGCGATCTGCGACAGCGCGTCGAGATTGGTCGTGACCGGAAAGATGATCGGAATCACGACGCCCCATCGCACGCCGCGTTCCTTCGCATCGGAGAAGAGTGCTTCGATGCGATCGAACTCCAGCGGCCATGCTGCGATCGCGATCACCGCATCGTCGGCCACCGCTTTCGGGATCGCGCCCCTCGCCGAGACGAGTTGCATCGCCGCGACATGTTGTTCGGTCGCGAACTGCAGCGCTTCCTCGCCGCGGCTGAAGATGACTTCCGCGAATTCCGCGGCATCGATCAGCACCGGCGCGTGCAGCGGATGGCGCGTCGTACTGCGCTCCAGATCGTCGCGAACGTTCTCGCAGACGGAAACTTCGAATTTCTCGGCGCACGAAGCGCGCAGGTCGATGTAGTCGACGGCGATCGGCGCCGCGCGGCGCGGGCTGTACGGCGCGATCGTGGTCGCGGCCCAGTACGGCGGCTCGGGCACCTGTGCGCGCGTGAGGCGCAGATGCGGCGTTTTCTTGTAAACGATCACGCCGCGACAGTGTATGCGCGTCTCAGCGCGCGAGATACGGCGCCACGAGCGAGCGAACGTACTTGGCGATCATGTCCAGCTCGAGGTTCACGCGATTGCCGGCGACGGATTCGCCGAGGTTCGTGCGGCGGAGGGTTTCGGGGATGAGCGCGGCGCCGAAGCTTGCGCCATCAGGGTCGACGACGGTCAGTGACACCCCGTCGACAGCGATCGATCCTTTGTCGACGACGAGCTCCGCATACTCGGCCGGCACGCTCCAGCGATACACCGCGAACTCACCTTCAGATTTCTGCGAGATCAGTGTTCCGACGCAGTCGACGTGTCCCTGCACGAGATGCCCGCCGAGCCGGTCGCCGAGGGACATGGCGCGCTCGATGTTGACGCGGGCGCCGTTCGTCAGCGAGCCGAGCGTGGTCCGCGCCAAGGTTTCGTTCGAAACGTCCGTAACCAGCAGGCCATCCTCGGGCAGGACCGTCAGGCAGACACCGTTCACCGCCACGCTCTCGCCGCGGATGAACGGCGTCTCGTCAGTTGTACGAAAGCGCAGCCGTGCGCCCGATTCGAAGTGGTCGAGCGAGTCGATGATGCCGGTGTGATTGATGATGCCGGTGAACATGGCGGGACTGCGTCAGAGTTTAGCAGTGGCCTCGGCCACGAGCGCGTTGAGATCGAACGGCTTCTCCACCACGCGCACGATGGGCGGACAGACTTTCTCGATCACGCTCGGACCGAACGCCGTCACCACGATCACGTTGGCGAGCATCTCCGGGCGATGTTCGGTGAGGTACTTCACCACCGCAAAGCCGTCGATGCGCGGCATCATCAGATCGAGCGTGATGACGTCGTAGTCGTGCTGGAGCACTTTCTCGATGGCCTCGCCGCCGTCGCGCGCAGCTTCGACGAGGAAGCCGTTGCGCGTCAGGATCCGCGTAACCAGGACACGAATCCCAGGGTCATCGTCTACGACCAGCGCGCGCCGTTCACCGGCCACGGCCTCCTCCCAACAGATACACAATCACAGCAGGGGATCAAAGCAACGGAGGAGCCAACTGCACAAGTCGCGGTGCAGCAGGGTGTTACGCCGCAGGAGCGCTATCCGATGGAAACGCGTTTTCAGCGAGCGCGACCAGTGCGTGCAGATCGAACGGCTTCCCGAGCACGCCGACGACTGCGTCCTCGGGCACTTTGTCGACCAGTCCGGGGACCGCGGCGGTCATGACGATGATCTTCGGCCGGTTGCCGTCAAGGGTCGACAGGTACGCGAGCACACCGAAGCCGTCGGTGCGCGGCATCATCAGATCGAGCACGACCAGATCGAAGGAATGGAGCTTGAGGCAGTCGATCGCCGCGTCGCCATCGACCGCGCTCGTGACCTTGTCCCCACGCCTGGTGAAGACGCGCGTCACCAGCGTTCGGATTGCCACATCGTCGTCGACTACCAGGACGTTCATCGCTATCAATTCCGCCTGAGCGACTCGATTGCGCGGGCCAGCTCCACCGGTTCGACCGGCTTTTGAATGTATTTTTGAAATCCGGACGCGAGAATGCGGCTGCGATCCTCGGGGCGGCCATATGCCGTCAACGCCATCGTCGGGATCTGGCGGCCCAGCTCCGGCTCGATTTCGCGCAGGCGGCGCATCATCGCGTAACCGTCTTCTCCGGGCATGGCGATGTCACTGACCACGATGTCCGCGGGAAAACTGCGAAGCGACTTCACCGCTGCTGCAACGGACGTGACAGCTTGCGCATCGGCACCTAATTGACTGAGGACGAGCGCGACGAGATTGCCCGCTTCGTCGTCATCATCGACGACGAGAATCCTGAGGCCGTTCAGCTTTGGTATCTCCGGCTTCGAGCGGAGCTGCTGCAGCTCGGAGCGCTCCACGCGCACGGCGAGCAGAGGCAGGGTGATGGTGAACGTCGTCCCGCTGCCGATGCCGTCGCTCTCCGCCGACACCCGGCCGCCGTGCAGCGTCACGAGATGACGCACGATGGCCAGGCCGAGCCCGAGGCCGGCCTGCTGGCGCACGGTGCTGTTGTCGAACTGGCGGAAACGTTCGAAAACGTACGGCAGAAACTCGGGACTGATCCCTTGCCCCGTGTCGGAGACGCGCAGGATCGCCTTGCTTTCGGAGCAATGCAGTTGCACGCGCACGCGTCCGCCCTCGGGAGTGAATTTGATGGCGTTCGAGAGCAGGTTCCAGATGACCTGGTGCAGCCGCGTTTCGTCGCCGTAGACGCTGAGCGGCCGCTCCTCGATGTCCGTTTCGAGCGTGATTTTGCGCTCGTCGGCGCGCGCGTGAAACATCTCCACGACCGCTTCCACGACCGGCCGCAGTTCGACCGGCGCGAGATCGACGCGAAGCTTACCGGCGATGATGCGCGAGACGTCGAGCAGATCCTCGACCAGCCGCGCCTGCACGCGCGTGCTGCTTTCGATCATCTCGATGGCCGCGGAAACGTCCGCCTGCTCCATCCCATCGGATTTGAGCATCTGCACCCAGCCGAGAATCCCGGTCATCGGCGTCCGCAGTTCGTGCGCGAGTGTGGCCAGAAAATCATCCTTGGCGCGATTGGCGTCCTGCGCCTCGCGATAGAGCCGCGCGTTCTGCACGGCGACGGACGCCATCTGCGCGAGCTGCGTGAGGACCGTTTCGTCGTCCGCCGTGAATTCGGCGTTCGGCTTTTCGGCGAGCATGAGCAGACCGGCCGGCTCGCCTTCGCGTTCGAGCAGCGGCGCGGCCAGCAGCGTGCGCAGTCCTTCGAACAGCGGCGTGCCGCCGTGTCTCTCCAACTCCTCGCCGCTCAGTTTCATCGAGCCGCGGATTCCATGCGCGATCGAGTCGAGCAGCAGTTCCGAGCGCTCGTCGATCGCGTGACGCGCTCCGCTGGCATCGGCCGACATGGCCATGATCGTCCGGCTGCCGGCGCTCTCGTTCACCTTGAGCCAGATCAATGCGAAGGCCGAATTGATCACCTTCGCCGCCTGATCGGCGATCATCTTCAGGACGTCGTCGAGCGACAGCGCCGAGGCGATGGCCAGCGACGCTTCCGCCAGGCCCGACAGCCGCAGTGCCGAGGCGCGCTCCTTCTCCAGCAGCTTCTGTTGTTCGGCCAGGAGGTCGCGGATGTCGTACTGGCGCAGGCGGCTGCGCAGCGTTGTGCGAACGGAGCTGAGGAGCGTCTTGACGTGAATCGGTCGGTCGACGAGCGTCACATGCGCGCGCGGCCCCAGCGCTTCGAACGAGCGCGCGGCGCGATCCATCTCCGGCTGCGCCACGAAAATCATCAGCGGGATTTCCGACCATGGCGGCTGCGCGGCGAACGTCTCCGCCAGCCGGCGCATGGCGCGCGGCGTCAACGCCTCGGCCGTGACGATGGCCAGGCCGGCGCCTTCTTCGATCGCGCGGCAGAGTTCCTCCGCATCGGCGCAGGCCTCGGACGCGAAACCCGCACGCGACAGGATCTGCACCGTTGTCTCCGCATCCCGCCCCGTCGGTGCGAGGAGCAGAATGCGGAGCGGACGGCTCCCGCTTCCGATCTCCTGTTCGATCATTGCAGTCATTTGTCTTCGACGATGGGGATGCCCGAAAGAATGCCGCGGAAGTGTTTGAGCGGAGGCCCGACGTTCAAGCCGCCCTCGCCCATGCTGAACTCGCGAATGGCTTTCTCGTGGTCGCCGCTGCGCTTCTTCATGACCGAGATGGCTTTGTGCAACTCCCCTTCCGCCTCGTAGTAGCGCAGCAGGATCACGCAATCCGCGAGGTAGCTGACGTCGACCGACGAGATCATGTTCGAGCCGATCAGGCCGTGCTGCGCCATGACCAGGATCGTGGCCACGCCGTGATCGCCGAGGTACGTGAGCATCTCGTGCAGGTGCAGCGTGAGAAAACGCTCCTCAGGCATGGCGTTGAGATAGCCATTCAAGCTGTCGATGACGACGGTTCGCGCGCCGTGCTTTTCGACAGCGTCGCGCACGAGATTGGCGAACTCGCCGGGCGCAAGCTCCGCCGGATCGACCTGCTGCGCGGTGACGAGACCGCTCTTCAGCGGCTCGACCAGGTCCATCCCAACGGCCGACGAGCGTTTCAGCAGACTGCGGCGGCTCTCGTCGAAGATGAACAGCGCAGCTTTTTCGCCGCGCTTCGCGGCGGCGACGGCGTATTGCGTGGCCAGCGTCGACTTGCCGACGCCGGCCGGACCCATGATCAATGTGCTCGATCCGAGCTCGAGACCTCCGCCGAGGAGCGCGTCGATCTCGGCGATGCCGCTGGCCAGATGCCCTTCGCCGCCGCTGCCGCCTTCCCGCGCCGCGACCAGGCGCGGATAAAGCTCGATGCCGCCGCGCCGGATGGTGAAGTCGTGATAGCCGCCGCGAAAATCGACGCCGCGCAGCTTGATGATCTCCAGCCTGCGGCGCGGCGCGCCATACAGCGGCGCGCGGCGCTCCAGCACGATGACGCCGTGCGGCACGCTGTGCAACTGCAGATCGTTCCCTTCCGAGGTGCGGTCATCGAGAAAGAGCGACGTCGCGCCGCGGTTGGTGAAGTACTGCTTGAGCGCAAGGATCTGTTTTCGATAGCGAAGATTGCTCTGCGACAGCAGCCGGATTTCGGAGAGCGAATCGAGGACGACGCGTTGTGGATTGACGCGTTCCACCTCTTCCAGGATGCGTGAGACCGTCTGTCCGAGCTCGATCTCCGAGGGATGGAAAATCGTCGTGTCCTCTTCTTCGCTGAGCGTCTCCTCGCGCACGAGGTGCTCGTGAATCTGGACGCCGTCGAGGGACCATCCATGCGATTTCGCCACCGCGTGCAGCTCGCGCCGCGTTTCAGAAAGCGTGATGTAAAGGGCCGTCTCGCCGAGCTTGAGGCCTTCCAGGAGAAACTGCAGCGAGAGCGTGGTCTTGCCCGCGCCGGGATCTCCCTGAATCAGATAAACGTGATCTTTCGGAAAACCTCCGCCGAGGATTGCATCCAGCCCGGCGATGCCCGTCGAGGCTACTGACTCTGTCGAAGACTGCATTACTACCCTCCAAGCCCGTCTTTTGGCTGCGAGGGATATTGCAATTGCTGAACCTGTTTTTTGGAGCGCTTACTAGCTTTGAAATCAATAGGTTAGCGGCATAGCTCGCCAGACCTACATCGCCGCCAGAATGACCGTCATCGCGCCGAATGCGAGCTCGCGATAGCCGATCGTTTTGGCCCGCGGGACCGGCCGCGCGAGCGTCCAGACGGCGCGCGCGAAGAGGATGATCATGGCCAGCACGGCCAGCTTTGTCGCACAAAGCGCGACGAGCGGAATGGCGATCGCGTGCAGCGCGATGGCCGGCCACGACGCGGACGTCTGTCCGTGCGCGCGCTGCATGAGCGTGCGCACGAAGACGATCGATGGAATCGCGCGCGATGCGATGATCACCGAAAGTGCGAGCGCCGGCGCGATGCGCATGCCGCCCGCGAGTGCGATTGCCGCGGCGCTCGACGTCATCGCCAGCGCGCCGCCGAGCTCCGGCAGCAACGCGCGTCCGCGATTGTGCGCGTCGTAGAAGATCTGCGTGATTCCGAGCGGAGCGGCGACGCCGATCGGAATGATCGCCGCCCAGCCGCTGATGACGACGGCCGCCCCAAGCGCGGCGAATGCCGCGAACGCGTACAGAAGTGCGAAGGTCCAGCACCAGCGCGTGCGCGGATACGACTTGCGGCGCAACAAGTCCTGCAGCACGAGCCGGAGCGGCTGCCGCGTCAGGAATCCGAATACGAATGCGAGGGCGATCAACGCGCCGCCCCACGACGGACTTACCGCCATTCCGAGTGCGATCGGCTCGAGGAGGAATCCCCATCCGCCATGTTCCGTCGGCAGCGCGATCGGCCGCAACGAGACGCGAGGCCCGGCAAGTGGGATCGTTGTGGACATGGAGACGGACGAAACTTCCGCGATCTTAGCGCTTCGGGACTTCGATGGAGTTTGGCGGTTCACCGAAAACTGAATGTTCGCAATGGAGCGCTGGCGTCCTCGCCGGCTGGCCCGGCTGCGTCCTCGCTGCCGAATGGGAGGCTTGCGCGGGTGAAGCGGTTATCAGCAAATGTTTGGAGTCTTGCCGGTTCGGCGGCGAGACGCCGCCGAGCCAGCCGGCGGGACGCCAGCGCTCCGACCGCGAACGCCACGTCCGGGAATGCCCTCCCAGCCATCTCGGCTGGGAGGGCATGGCCGGTCAGTGCCTTACGGCGCGATGTTTCGGCGGTGCGGGCGTGCCGATCGTGACGGTCGCTGTCGCCGTCGCCGTTCCCGCGGCGTTCGTTGCTGTGAGCTTGTACGTGGTTGTCGATGCCGGCGACACGCTCGTCGATCCGAGCGCGAACACCGTCCCGACGCCGTGATCGATCGTTACGAAATCGACGCTGGTCACGGCCCACTGGAGCGTCGACGATCCTCCGGCGGAAATCGTTGACGGCGTCGCCGTGAAGGTAATGGTGGGTACGCTGATGATCGTCACAGTGGCCTGCGCGGTCGACGTACCGCCCGGGCCGGTCGCCGTCAGCGTGTAGGTCGTCGTCTGCGTTGGCGACACAGACATCGATCCGCTCGCCGCTTGTGCGCCGATTCCGTTGTCGATCGAGACGGACGTGGAGTTCGACACGAGCCACGTCAGCGTCGATGACGAGCCCAGGACGACCGAGGCAGGTGATGCCACGAACGTGATGCTCGGCCGGTTGCTGACGGTGACCGTGGCCTGGCTGGTAAGAATTCCTCCCGGGCCGGTCGCGGTCAGTGTGTAGGTCGTGGTGGTGGTGGGGCTGACGGTCGTGGATCCCGACAACGGCTTGCTGCCGAGGCCATTGTCGATGGTCACCGAGGTCGCATTGGTCGTGCTCCAGACCAGCGTCGACGATTGACCGGAGGCGATGTTGTTCGGCGTCGCGGAGAAGGAGATCGTCGGCGCCGGCTGCGTGACCGTGACTATGGCCATCTTGGTCGTCGTCCCTCCGGGGCCGTTCGCCGTCAGCGTGTAGGTCGTGGTCGACGTCGGACTTACGTTGGCGGTTCCCGACGCGGGTTTGCTTCCGACTCCGTTGTCGATGGAGACGGTGGTGGCGTTCGTCGTCGACCATGTGAGCATCGACGATTGGCCGGCGATGATCGACGCCGGCGATGCGGAGAAGGTGGCCGTCGGTGCCGGCGTTGAATTCACCGTGACGGTTGTCTGCGCGGATGGAGGAACCGAGTTCGCGGTCGAGAACGCGCTCAGCGTGTACGTCGTGGTCGACGCCGGAGTGACCGGCACGGATCCATTCGCGGGCTTCGAACCGACGCCGTTGTCGATGCTGACGCTGGTGACGGAGCCGCCGCCCGTGGTCCAGGACAGCGTCGACGATGATCCCGGAGACACGCTGCTCGGACTGGCGGTGAACGACGTGATGCAGCCGCCGCCGATATCGAATTTCAGCGAGAAGTTGCCGAAGTCGCGCTCGGTCCAGGTCCCGCCAACGTTCTCTTCCAGCACCAGGGCGACGTTGTAGCAGCCGGTCGGCGGCTGCGTGAATGGAACTCCGGTATTGCCAGGGTTGACCGCCCCCGTCGACGCGCCGGCGGCCAGCGACGGCGTGATATCGAACGTGGCGACGATGTTCCCTGCCGCCGGAAACGGCGTCGGCGTCCACCACAACGCGAAACGCAACGGCCCGGAGGCGCTGCCATTCGGATTGGTGACGTTGTCGGCCTTCAGCACGGCCTGCCCGCCGCCGATTCCGTAGCTGAAGTTGCCGCTGAAGAAGATCCCCGCCGCCTCGGCGTGGACGGACTTGGATCCGGCGATCGTTCCGCGGGATTCAACCTTCGGACGGAGTGTTACTGCAAAGGACGGGAAGGTAATGGACGTGAATACAAAAAGGGCGATCAGCACAACGCCGCGACGTGCGTAAGACATGCTCTCTCTCCTGTTCTGTGACCTTGCCGGGTCGGGCAAACGAATGTTTGCCTTGCAGGAGTCAAGACGGACACTCCGCGCAGTTTCTCAGAGAGGGTGCAGGCGAGGAGGCAGCGTTGATCTTCACAACGATCCCGAGCCTCACCAGCACAGACAAGAGTGTCTGTGCCACATTGATCCTGCCAAAGGCTCGAATGCTGCGGCCGATGGCAGCCGGTGTGGCACAGACACTCTTGTCTGTGCTTTTGCAAGATGCAGGGGCTGGTATTGCTAACCTGCGTGGCGCGAAGTCGCCGCGGTCAGTGCTTCACGGCGCGATGTTTCGGCGGCGTCGGAACAATCACCGTGACGATGACGGTCGCAGTCGCCGTTCCCGCCTCATTCGAGGCGGTGATGCGATACGTGGTCGTCTTCGTCGGCGAAACGTCGAGCGATCCGTTTGCGAACACGCCTCCGATCGGATCGATGGTCGCGAACTGGACGCCGCTCACGCTCCACTCCAGCGTCGACATCCCTCCCGGTCCAATCGCGGAAGGAGTGGCCGTGAACGAAAGGATCTTCGGCACTTCGATCACGTTGACCGTGACCGCGGCGAACGAATCGCCGGCATTCCCGACCGCCGTCATCGTGTACGTCGTCGTGGTGGTTGGAAAAACGTCGATCGAGCCGCTTGGCGCCACGAACCCGACGCCGTGGTCGATAAAAACACTCCGCGAGTTCGAGACGGACCAGAACAGCGTCGTCGGGTGGCCGGAGACGATCAACGACGGATTCTCGAGAAAGCTGATGATCGGACGATTGGTGACGGTAACCGTGACCGGACTGCTCACCGTGCCGCCGGGTCCGCTCGCGGTGAGCGTGTACGTCGTGGTCAGCGTCGGCTGCACGACCACGGAACCGGAGACCGGCTGCGCGCCGATGCCGTTGTCGATCGTGACCGAGGTCGCGTTGGTCGTGTCCCAGACCAGGGTGGAGGTTTGACCGGTAGCAATGTCGTCAGGCGTAGCGGAGAAGGAGATCGTCGGCGTCGGAGCCGGCGCGCCGTTGACGTGAATGGGAAAGACGGCAAACGCCGGAAATGCAAGAAACGTGAAGACAGAAACGCCAAACAGTACGACTCGGCTACGTGCGTAGCTCATGACTTGTCGCCCTCCCCCTGGCGTTCTGAGGCAAATCTTACAACGTTCGCGCCAACAGCCGGTCGAAGGACCCTTTTTCACGCGGAGACGCGGAGCGCGCGGAGAAAAGAAGTTTTTTGTCTCCGCGTTCCCCCCGTCTCCGCGTGAAAACGGTTCCCTTTGAGTAAGCGCTACAATCCCCCCCTTTCTCTATGACCAAGTTCTACATCACCACCGCCATCCATTACGTCAACGACGATCCGCATATCGGGCATATGTACGAGAACGTCGTGGCCGACGTCATCGCCCGGCACCGCCGCCGGATGGGCGACGACGTTTGGTTCCTCACCGGCGCCGACGAGCATGGCCAGAAGATCGAGCGCGCCGCGGCGAAGGAGGGAATCCTCCCGATTGAGTTGGCCGACCGCGTCGTGGCCAAGCATCACGAGATGTGGCGCAAGCTCGACATCAGTCACGACGATTTCATCCGCACCACCGAGCAGCGCCACCGCCTCGGCGTGCTGGAACTGATCCGCCGCATTCAGGAGCGGATTCCCGACGACATCTACCTTGGCGAGCACGCCGGCTGGTATTGCCAGAGCGAGGAGACGTTCGTCCCCGACAACCAGGTGCGCGACGGCAAGGACGAAAGCGGCCATCCCGTCGAGATGACGAACGAGCGCAATTTCTTTTTCAAATTGTCGCGCTACGCCGAGCCGCTGCTCGAGCACTACCGCAGGAATCCGAACTTTGTCTATCCGCCGACGCGGATGAACGAGATCGTGTCGTTCGTCGAGCAGGGCCTGCGCGATATGTCGATTTCGCGCACGGCCATCACCTGGGGCATCCCGTTCCCCGGCTACCCCGATCACGTCATCTACGTCTGGATGGAGGCGCTGACGAATTACATCTCGGCCCTCGGCTTCGGCAGCGCGGAGCATCCGCGTTTCGATCACTACTGGCCCGCCGACCTCCATCTCGTCGGCAAGGACATCACCCGCTTCCACGCCGTCTACTGGCCGGCGTTCCTGCTGGCCGCCGGACTGCCGCTGCCGAAGCAGATCGTCGGACACGGCTGGTGGCTTCGCGACAATCAGAAGATCTCCAAGTCGCTCGGCAACGTGGTGCGGCCGTACAACATCATCGAGGAGTTCGGCGCCGACTCGCTGCGCTACTTCCTGCTGCGCGAGATGGTCTTCGGCCAGGATCAGAACTATTCGGACGAGGCCTTCCTGGCCCGCTACAACGCCGACCTCGCCAATGACCTCGGCAACACACTTTCGCGCGCGATCAAGATGACCGACACGTACTTCGGCGGAAAGACGCCGCCGGTGTCGTGTCCTGCAAACGAACTGCTGCGCATGTCCGAGCAGGTCGTGCCGGAGTATCTGAAGGCGATGGACGAGCTGGCGTTCGGACGCGCGCTCGACGCCGCCTGGAAACTGCTCGTGGCGGTGAACGGCTACATCGTCAATCGCGAGCCGTGGAAGAAGTTCAAGGAAACCGGCGCCGACGAATCGCTCTCGCGCATCCTCTGGAACACGCTCGAAGCGCAGCGCATCGTCTGGGTGATGATGGCGCCCTTCATGCCCGCGACCACGCGCGAAGCGCTCACCCGCCTCGGCGCCAATCCCGATTTCATCACCCGCGACGCGCTGCAATGGGGCAGCCTGCCCAACGGCGCGCCCGTCCGCGCCACCGACGCGATGTTTCCCCGCATCGATGCCGCCGCGTACATCCACGGAGGAGCCATGGAAGAGAAATCCGAAACGCCCGAATCAGCGAACGCCGGACCGCCAATCGAAACGACGCAAGCCGCGCCGCCCGACATCGCGAAAGTCACGATCGACCAATTCTTCGAGATCGACCTGCGCGTCGCCGAAGTCCGCGCCGCCGAACGCGTCCCGAAATCGAAGAAGCTGATGAAGATGACCGTCTTCACCGGCGACGAAGAGCGCACCATCGTCGCCGGCATCGCCACCAAATACACCCCCGAGGAACTGGTCGGACGAAAGATCGTCATCGTCGCGAACCTCCAACCAGCCAAACTGATGGGCATCGAATCCAACGGCATGATCCTCGCCGCGTCCCTCGACGGCGAACCGTCGCTCCTCAGCGTCGACCCCGGAGTTCCCGCGGGGACGAAGGTGAAGTAGGACACCGAAGGTAGGGATCCGTCGCTTGGCAAACTCTCCTTTCTTCAGGAGAACGACGTGTCAGATGATCAACGCCTCGTCTGGAGAACAGCGCTCGTCGTCGCGGGCGTGGTGGCGGCCGTGCTCGGGTGGTTTGCCGCCTTCCACCGCGGCTATTCGCTCGAAGAACAGGCAAAGTCGGTCAGCACTCTCAAGGACCTCCTGACGATTGCGGCGATCCTCATCGGCGCGCTGTGGACCGTCCGTATCTATATCGTCTCGCGGTCCGAACGAGAGGCGTTGAACGTCGATCAGAGCGTCATCACTCTGGCCTTGCCTGACGGTCGATTTCTCCTTCGAGTAATTGTGACGCTTCGAAACATTGGCAAAGTAAAGGTTCAAGTCACCACTTGGCGCCTTCGCGCCGACCTGCTACTTCCGCTTGTTGAAACTCTGCCAGCGTCAAAGGTGATCGCCGAGAAGTCCGCATTCTCGGAACGAGCCGCAGAATGGATGCCTTTAACAAAGGTGCAGGAAGGAACGTTTTCGGGAGAGGAGTTTCAGATTACTCTCGAGCCTGGCGAGAGTGAGCTACAGGTAGGGAATTTGGTGATTCCAAAATGGGCTGAGGTTGTTCAGATTTATTCGCATTTCGAGCGGGCAACCACGACGGCCGAGGCAGGCTCCGGTTTGAGTCCGGAAGGTTGGTCGCAACGTACGATTGTCAGTATCCAAGTTGAGCTCAACAAAGGGGAGACTAAAGATGGCCGACCTCGACACCCTTGAGATTTTCCGCCCCAAAAGCAATCACTACGATAAGAACATCGTCGAAGTTTACATACCTCCGCCAGAGACGCCCGAAAACTGGCCACCGGTGGAGAAGCCTCCGACGCCGCAGCCGAAACGATCAGAGGGCGAGCCGCAGGGATGATGTTCCGATTCTGAACACTGCACTGAATTCTGTACGCTCCCCGACAATCCATCGACGAGTCGTTACCCTTCGGATTCAATGACTTAGCTCGTTCCTATCCCTTGGCAGCACCCTTGGACTAATGGCATCCCGAGTCCAAGAGAGAAAAGGGGCAGTGACTATGAGCGTTGCGGAGATTGCAGTTCCTCGGGTGCCGTATCTCGAAGTGGCGGCGGCGCTTCCGACGGTGCTGATCGTGGAGGACGAGCGGAAGTTGCGCTGGTCGCTCATCGAACAGTTCCGCGAAATGGGTATCGAAGTGCTAACGGCCAGCAGCGGGTATGAGGCCATCCGCGTCGCCGGCGAGAGCCGGCCTGACCTGATCCTGCTGGACGGGCTGCTGCCGGAGATGCATGGCTTCGAGATCGCGCGCTTCATCCGGCGCATCGATGCCGGCTACCGGCCGCACATCGCCATCATGACGGCGATCTACAAACACACGCGTTATCAGAACGAAGCGCGGCTGAAGTACGGGATCGATGATTACCTCATCAAGCCCGTGCTGCCGCAGTCGCTGGCCGGACTGGTGCGGCGTGTACAGGCGGCCGCGTGATGAAAAGCGCTCTGCCAGACCGCGGCCGCGTGCTCATCGTCGACGATCACCCCGAGATCCTGGCAGGGATGAAGATGCTGCTGGAGATGGAAGGGATGGAGGTGACCACGCACGACTCGGTGATCACGCTGCCGCTCATTCTCCGCAGGGCCGATCCGGAAGTCATCCTGCTCGACCTCAGCCTTCGCGCCCTCTCCGGCGAAGCATTCTTCAAGCTCGGCCGGGAGCGCGTTCTCCGCCACACAAATGCGCTGGTGATTCTTTTTTCGGGACGGCCGGTGTCGGAGCTGGCGGCGAATGCGGAAGAGTTCGGGGCCGACGGCATCCTCCCGAAATCGGAAGATGCGATGCAGATGGTCGCTCGCGTGAAGACGTGGATACAGCAGCATCGCGCACTGCGCAGAGCTCAACGAATGGAGATGACCGATGTCGCAACTGGTTCCGCATCTGCTTCTGCGAACTGACCGGGCTGTTTCTCCGGCCGCCGAAATGCTGCGCGCCGCCGGCTACATGATCAGCAAGATCGACGATGACGCCGTCGTCGAAACGCTGGCCGGCGAGCCGCACGTCGATGCGGTCGTCCTCGAATTGCCGGCCTTGCGCGCGATTGCGCTGGCCCGGCGCATCGAGGCGAAGTACGGTGGCAACGTGGTTCTGCTGATCATCGCTTCGCCCGCGGAAACGGTGCGGCGCGCGCTGGTGTCCGCGACCGTTCTGTCAGCCGCCCAGATCGGCGACGATCTCGTTTCCGGCATCGACCTGGCCCTGGCCGCGCGGCAGTTGCGGCAGACGGGATAAAAAAATGCCCGTTGCTCGGCCGTCGCAACGGGCTGGCGCGCTAGAGTGCGCCCACTGGGTCGCCGCAGTTTTCGGATCAGCGACGGCGTGCAACTTACAGCCGCGGAAGCCGCGCGTCTCTATGTTTTTGGAAGGCTGAACAACTACAGCCGCTGCATCTTGCCAAAGCACAGACAAGAGTGTCTGTGCCACACAGGCTCTGCCGCTACATCCCGATCGGGTGCCACACCGTCTTCATCTCCTGGAAGTCGAAGATGGCGTAGGGCGACTGCGAACGCGTGGCATCGTCCCAACCGATTTTGCCGGCGTTGAAGTGCACGACGCGCTTCACGTTCTCGGCCGCGGTCTTCTGCACGCCTGGGATCGCGGCGTCCGCGACGCCGGTCGTGTCGATGGCATTGATGTCCATGTGCGACGCCAGCCACGGCACCAGTTCGGACTTGAGCCCGGAGATGAGATTGACGACGCCCGCGGGAACGTCGCTGGTCTCGAAGATCTCGCCGAGGGTGATGGCGGCGAGCGGGCGCGACTCGGAAGTGATGGCGACGACGGTGTTGCCGCCGACGATGGCGGGAGCGATACGGCTGATCAGACCGAGGAGCGAAGGCTCTTCGGGAGCGACCACGCCGACAACGCCGGTCGGCTCGGGCACCGTGAAGTTGTAATACGGGCCAGCCACCGGATTGACGGAGCCGAAGACCTGCGGGTACTTGTCGCTCCAGCCGGCGTAGTAGACCCAGCGGTCGGTGAGGGCGGCCACTTCGCGGCGAGCGTCGGCCGCGGCGGAACCCTGGCGGCGCAGTTCGTCGACTAATTCGGCGGAACGCGACTCGCAGACTTCCGCGAGGCGATACAAAATCTGCCCGCGATTGAAGGCTGTCTTTCCGCTCCATCCGGGAAATGCTTTGCGCGCTGCCTGCACGGCATTGCGCAGGTCTTTTCTCGATCCGCGGCAGGCGTTGGCGAGCAACTCTCCCCCTTTGCCTTTGACGGCATAGAAGCGGCCGGATTCCGTTCGCGGGAACTCGCCGTTGATGTAGAGCTTGTAAGTCTTGCGGACGTTCAGTCTCATGAAAGCACCACGTACGGCGCCAGTCCGTGCAATCCGCCTTCGCGGCCGAATCCCGATTCCTTGTAGCCGCCGAAGGGCGATGCCGGATCGAATTTGTTGTACGTATTGGCCCAGATCACGCCGGCGCGAAGTTTCTGCGCCATCTTGAGAATGCGCGATCCCTTTTCGGTCCAGATGCCGGCCGACAATCCATACGGCGTGTTGTTGGCCTTCTCGAGCGCTTCTTCAGGCGTGCGGAACGTCAATACCGACAAGACCGGTCCGAAAATCTCTTCCTGTGCAATGCGGCTCGATGCGGCAACGCCTGTAAAAAAAGTGGGTCGGAACCAGAATCCGCGGTCGGGGACGCTGCACGACGACTGAAAAATCTCCGCCCCTTCTTCAGTGCCGCTCTCGACCAGTTCCTGAATTTTTTCGAGTTGTGCGCGCGAGTTGATCGCACCGACGTCGGTGTTCTTATCGAGCGGATTGCCGACGCGCAGCGTTCCAATGCGCTCGCGCAGCTTGCGAACTACCGGTTCGAGGATCGACTCCTGAAGAAAGAGCCGCGAGCCGGCGCAGCAGACGTGTCCCTGATTGAAGTAAATGCCGTTGATGATGCCTTCGACGGCCTGATCGATCGGAGCGTCTTCAAAGACGATGTTCGGCGCTTTGCCGCCGAGTTCCAGCGTCAGTTTTTTCTTTGTGCCGGCCAAAGACCTCTGAATCCGTTTGCCGACCTCGGTCGATCCGGTGAAGGCGATCTTGTCGACGTCGGAATGGTTGACGAGTGCGGCGCCGGTCGCGCCGGCCCCGGTGATGATGTTGACGACGCCCGGCGGAAGATCGGCTTCCTGGATGATCTCGGCGAGCATCAGCGACGTGATCGACGTCGTTTCGGCCGGCTTCAGGACGATCGTGTTTCCCGCCGCGAGCGCCGGCGCCAGTTTCCACGCGGCCATCAGCAGCGGGAAGTTCCACGGGATGATCTGCCCGGCCACGCCGACTGCAGAAACGTTGCGATTCGGGAAGGCGTATTCGAGTTTATCGGCCCAGCCGGCGTAATAAAAGAAATGCGCGGCGGCAAGCGGGATGTCGACGTCGCGCGATTCCTTGATCGGCTTGCCGCCGTTCATCGTTTCGGCGACCGCAAGGCCGCGCGATTTTTCCTGAATCAGGCGCGCAATGCGAAAAATGTATTTGGCGCGTTCGGAGGCGGGCAATTTCCGCCAGACTTTTTCATACGCCCGCCGCGCTTCTTTGACGGCGCGGTCGACGTCTTCCGCATCCGCTTCCGCCATTTCGGAGAGCGTCTCTTCGGTGGCCGGATTAATGGTCTCGAACCACCGCTTCGAATGCGGTTCGACGAATTTGCCGCCGATGAAGAGGTTGTAGCGCGACTGGATCTTTACGTGATCCGTTGCCTCCAGCGACGGCGAATAATGCCATTCCGCCAAAGCGCTGGATGCGGCGCCGGGAGTCAGACGGTCTCTTGTTTCAAGTGTGGTCATTGCGTCTTTCGAAAGCTGAATGTTGAATGTTCAATGTTAAATGTTCAATGTTGAATGAAAAACGGCGGCTGGCATCTCGTGGTCATTCAACATTCAACATTGAACATTCAACATTGAACATTTGCTTTTTCTCTGCTCGTTAATCCAGCGTGAAGTAATCCCCTGATTGGTAGGCGCCTGTTTTTTCCTTGCGCAATTGCATCAGCACGTCATTGAGCAAGGACGATGCGCCGAAGCGAAAAAGATCGGGCGTCATCCACTCGCCGCCCATGGTCTCGTACAACAGCACGAGGTACGCGAGGGCGAGTTTCGCGTTGGCAATACCGCCGGCCGGCTTCATTCCGATCTTCTTGCCGGTGACGTGCAGGAAGTCGCGGATCGCTTCGAGCATCACCAGCGTCACGGGCAAGGTGGCATTCGTCGTCACCTTGCCGGTCGACGTTTTGATGAAATCGGCGCCGGCGAACATGGCGATCAGCGACGCTTTACGGACCTGGTCGTAATTGGCCAGCTCGCCCGTCTCGAGAATCACTTTCAGATGCGCCGGTCCGCACGCTTCCTTGACCTCGGCGATCTCATCGAACACCTTCTGATAATCGCCGGAGAGAAACGCGCCGCGGTCGATGACCATGTCGATCTCGTCGGCGCCGGCGGCGACGGCCTGCCGCGTCTCGGAGACTTTCACGTCGATGTAGGTCTGTCCGCTCGGAAATCCCGTAGCGACGGAAGCGATGTGAATGCCCGTTCCGGCCACGGCCTGCTTCACGAACGGCACCATGGCCGGATAGACGCAGACCGCGGCAACGTGCGGGACGTCGCGGTCCGACGGGTCGGGCCGAATGGCCTTCTGGCACAGCGCCCACACCTTCCCCTGCGTGTCTTTTCCCTCGAGCGTGGTGAGATCCATCATGCTGATGATCAGCTTCAGCCCCCACACCTTCGACTCTTTTTTCAGCGACCGCTTTGCCAGCGACGCCGCGCGCTCCTCGGCGGCGATGGCGTCGACGCCATGCGCCATCTCCAGGGCGTCGGCAATGCTGCGGCGGAAGAGCGCGGGCGGAAACGCAGGTGGCTGCGTGATGAGGGATTCGCTCATGGACTGTCAAAAATAGCACGAGAGAACAAAGAGTGAAGGGTGAAGAGTGAAGAGTGAAGAGTGAAAAAAGGGTGAAGAACGAAGCGCGCCGCTTCACTCTTCACCCTTCACTCTTTACCCTTCTTTTAGCGCGAGGCGCGGCGACGGTTCAGGACCTCGATCACCTGCGACCACTGGCCGTTCGCGAAGTTCCAGAGATCGGAGTGATAGAAGCCGCTGTAGCCGCCGAACATCACCAACTGATTGCGGATCGGATCGACCGCGAAGCCGCCGTTCTCGCGCGCGGGCGGCGTGAGAGTCGAGGTGATCTTCTTCCAGGCCGTGCCGTCCCAATCCCACGTGTCGTTCGCGTAGACCTGCACCTGATTGTTGTTCGCATCGGTGTCGACGCGGATTCCGCCGAACACGATGGCGTGCCCCGTCGCCGGATCGACGCCAACCTCGGCGCCGTAGCGCATGCCGGGCGTCGCGGTCGGCTTGATCTGCGTCCAGCCGGTGCCGTCGAACGACCACATGTCATCGAAGCGCGTCAGGCGGGATTCCGACGTCAGACGCCCGAGGCCGCCGTAGAGGACGGTCTTCTTCAGGATCGGGTCGTACCACATCGACGTCAGCGTCCGCGAAGGAGCGGGGTTTTTCTTCACCTGCGACCATGCGGTTCCGTCGAATGTCCAAGTCTGATCGAGATAGATGCCGCTGACGTCGAGGCCGCCGAAGAAAACGGTCTTCTTCAGATTCTGGTCATAGACGAGACTGGAGAAGCGATGCGGGGGCGGCGCCGTTTTCGTGGCATCGAACTGCGCCCACTTCGTGCCGTCGTACTCCCACGTTGCGCTGCCGGAGCAGAGGACGACCAGCTTGGAGCGGTCGGTGTCGTACACGCCGATCGGCGATCCGCAATCGGTCGGCTGAGCGGCCGTGAGCTGCGGATGGAACATGCCGTTCTGATAAATCCAGAAGTCGAAAAACGCGGTGACGTCGTTGACGCCGCCGTAGAGATAGATGACTTTGTTGACCGGATCGGTCGCGAAGGTGAAGAGCGAACGCGGCGACGGATACGCGATGTCGCCGACTCCGGTCCAGGCCTTGTTCGCGTAGGTGAACGTGCCGGTGTTGAGCTGACCGGCCGGCGGCGCACCACCGAAGAGAACGGCAACCTGGCGGTCCTGATCGAACGTCAGCGCCGGTGCGAGATACGTACCGGCGAAGAGCGTCAAGTCGATCTTCGTCCAGTTCGTTCCGTCCCACTCATACGTCTCCTCGGTGCCGCTGCTCGTGGCGCAGACGCCGCCGGTGTAGAGGATGGTGTTGTTCGAAGTCTGCCACGTCATCGCGCCTTCGTTGGCGCACGTCGGCAGGACGGTCGGAGTGAGCGACTTCCACGTCGCGGCCGCCGGGTCCCACGCGAACATGACCGTGGCCGCGCTGGTGTTGACGCCGAGCATGATGGTCTGTTTGCGGACCGGGTCGTACTCGAGGATGGCCTTGGTGACGGCGGGCCCGTCGGTGAGGATCTGCGTCCAGTTCGTGCCGTTGAACTCCCACGTGTCGTGGAGCGGGGTTTCGGTGAGGGTCCTGCCATCGGTGCTGTAGGTTTGATGGGTACCGCCGAAGAGAACGATGCGGTCGCGCACGGAGTCGTACGCGGCGCCGGCGATTTCGCGAACCGAGGGGGCGTTCGCGGTCTTGATCTCAGTCCAGTCGTTGCCGTCGAAACTCCAGGTGTCGTTGAGGTTCAGCTTTCCCTGACGGCCGCCGAAGATCACCACACGATTTCTGGCGGAGTCGAAAACCATCGACTCACCGGAACGCGCCGGCGGATTGTGCGCGGGGAAAACCTGAAGCCAGCGGCTGCCGGTCCACTCCCAAGTGTCGTCCAGGTCGTACTGCAGCTTGGTGCCGGCGTCGATGGCGGTGAGCCCGCCGAAAAGCACGGCGCGATGGATGGCCGGATCCCAGACCATCTTCGTTTCGTAGCGGCCCGCCGGCGTGGCCGCGAATACGCTGCCAGCGACGAGAAGAGAAAGGATGCAGAACAGTAAACCGCGCTTCAGCGAGTGATCGCTCATCAGTATGCGTTTGCCCCTGAAAGGTATGAGACCTGGAAATTTGCTCCCGTTCCGAACCGGTCGCCCGGAACACAAATTTCTCCTGTATGACGGGCCAGGGGACAAAAGGAAACGGCCGGCTGGGAGCCGGCCGTCAAGCTGCTACGGCTTCGGATTGACGCCGTAGTGTTCCGCAATCGTGACCAGTTGCTGCTCGGCGTCGCTGCCGCCAAGCCGCGTGCGGATTTTCTCGATTTCGGCGAAGTCGGAGCTCTCCAGCACGAAGCCGTGCGACGTGAGCGCCTCCTGCGGATTGTCGACCAGCCTCTGTCTGAACTCCGGATGTTCGATGGCCCGCCGTACGACGGCGCCAATCATCTCGTTTCGCATTGATGTCCTCCGCCGTACGGAAGAGCAAGGGCTGCGCCTGCCGGCTCGTAGCGCCGACGGCTCGTCGGCTGGCGCTACGGTTTAGATCCGGATCCGCACCGTTGCTAACGTCTCGTCGGGATGGATCTTCTTTGGCGCGCCGATGTTGTTGCGCGCGCGTTCGATGGTCAGGTCGACGTTCTTCGGGAAGCCGACGCGGATGCCGACGTCGATCTTGGTCCAGTTCCACCAGATGCTCGGCGCCGGATAGAGAAGTGCGCTTCCTTTGAATCCGTAGTGCAGTTCGCTCAGTCGCACGGCGGGCTGGATGCTCACGAGCGGACCGGCCGCGACGTCGAATTTGTAGCCGAACTCGCCCTCGGCACCGCTGCGATGCATGCCGGCGATCGTCTGATTCGTGTACTGAATCGTCGAAGTCAAGCCCCTCCACTCGGTGTAGATGCGGGCGCCGGTCTCTTCTTTTTTGTTGCCGCGGATCGGCAGGCGGCTGGTGCCGAGCGGACCGTTGAGCAGATCGATGTCGACGCCGTAGAACGTGCCGGTCAGCGGAGAGCTGTTGTCATCGCGCAGCTTGCGGCGGTAGTGGAAGGCGACGGCGTCGAAACCGAAGGTCTGCGCGTCGTTCTGCCAGCGGTAGCCGAGGCCCTGGCCGAACGACATCCGCTTCGTGTCGAGCGCGAGATCTTCGACGCGCGTGTCGTAGAGAATCGGAAATCCCGACTTCAACCGCGGATCGGGATTCGGCTGCAGCAACTCCTTGATGCCGTTGTCGCCGGCCAGAGCATTCGGATCGCGGAAGTAGAGCGGATTGCCGCTCGTGCCGGTCAGACGCCAGTACACGTTGCGGCCGATCGAGCCGCCGGTCATGACGCCGACGTCCTCGAAACGATTGAACGCGGTCGCCGCGAGGCCGTAGCTTTCGAGGACGCGAATCGGCTGGCGTTCCATCTTCACGAACTTGCCCAACTGAACGAAGAACGAGGTGCGCTCGGGACGCGCCAGGAACTCCGGCCGCGGTCCGATCTGTATCCACAGCTCGTCGGCGTCAATCTTCCGGTCGTCGCTGGTCGGATTGCGACGGTACTTGTCCTGCGCGTGCAGTTGCGTGTGCGCGAGGAACCAGTTGCCGTATCCGAGGTCGAGCTTGACCTGGGCGACGCTCAGTTCCGCGTGCGAGCCGGCGTCGACCGTCTCCTCGAATCCGACCGTCTGCCCGACCGGCAGAAAGCTCGGCGGGAACGGGAACTTGAGCGCGAACTTTTCTTCCTTGCTGTCGCGATAGTTGGCGCGCAGCTCGATGCGCGACTTGAACGTCCAGTCGCTGGCTGTCTGCGCGAAGAGAGGGATGGTTGTGAATAGACCGATTGCCGCCGCGGCGATTCGTCGCATGTTGTCTCCAGTTACGTCGCGGAGAGCCAAACGGATTGGCCGGCACGGCCGGCTGCGCTGGTTGCCCAAGGCTCCGTCAAGATCCCTATTTTTCAATCCGCAGCGTCGTTTGCTAACGGAAGCACATCCGGCATGCATCGTATCCCGCTGCGCTGGCGTCGGCGGCGCTCATGAAGACGACGCGCGTTTCGTCGGCGAAGCGTTTTGCGGCGGCGCAACTGGCGCGGTGGAAACGCTTCGTTTTGCCGGATGCGTTGGCAACCAGGATCTCCGCGTGCGAGGTGATCGCTTCGATGTTGTGCGTGATCTCGTCGGCGGCCGAGGAGATGTCATCGATGACCAGATCGGTGACGGCCTCGTTGACGATACCGGCCACGTCGATCGCCTCCGGAGCCGCCACACTTTCATCGCGTCCTTCGAGCTGGTGCACGATCAACTCCGCAACGTCGATCCGAATCGGGACGAGTTGCAAGGTCGGGATTTCTTCTTCGACAAACACAAACTTCGCATCCGTCCACGACGACAGCTCGCGAATCTCATCCTCCGCTTTTTCGCGCATGGCATCGTGAAGCTGATTCTCGGTCAGCGCGCCGAGGATGATCAGGATGCGGCCGAGGGCGAGCTGGGTCTCGCGCTGGATGTCGAGCGCCTTCTGCCGCTGCTCCTCGGTAAGCATGCCGGCGGCGATGAGCCGCTGCGCCAGGAAGCGCGAGGGATCGTTCGACGAGCAGGAAATGATTTTCCCCTTGTCGATGAAAAGCTCTTTCTCCTGCTTCCCCTTGGCGATGACCAGCCGGCCGGTGCGCTGATTCGAGGCGTGTTTGACCAGCAGCTCCGCCGGCGTCGTAGCGACCGGCTTCCACTTTCTCTGCGGCGGCATGATCGTCGAGACGATCTCCGACTCGGCCGGCGCCTTTGGCGGCACGACCGCCTTCGCCACGCGTTCATGAATGGCGCGCAACTCTTCCTCGGCGCGTTTGCGGCGCTCGAGCTCTTTGCGCAGCGCGTCGGTCATGATCTTCAGCTCGTCCATGGTCTGCTCGCCATTGACGCGCAACTCGTCGATCGCCGACCGCAGCGCCTCCTCGGTTGCCTGCCGCTTCTGCAGTTCCGCGCGCAAGGAATCGATGGTCTGCTTCGATTTCTCCTGCGTCTCGACGCGGCCGTCGGGCGCGCGGATGATTTCGACGAATCCTTTGATGGCGCCGTTGATGCGCACGGGCGTGAGGCTGGTGCGGACCCACAGATGCTGCCCGTCTTTCCGGACGCGCCAGTCTTCGAGATCGATGCGGCCCGACTCGCGCGCTTCCTGCAACTGCGTGGTCGACTTGCCGCCCCAATGCTCGTGATCGCGATACAGCATCCGCCGCGGACGGCCGATCACCTCTTCGCGCGTGTATCCGAGGATGCGTTCAGCGCCGGCGTTCCATCCGGCGATCAGGCCGTTCTCGTCGGTGCGGATGATGGCGAAGTCGGTGAGCTGGTCGATGACCGCCATCAGCACGTGCTCGTTCGCCTGCGCGGCCGGACGGATCTGGCCATTCGTCACGCGCGCGCGTTCGTCGAGGATGTAGATGAGAAACGGCGCGCCGTCATCACCGGCGATCGCGCAGAGCACTTCGACGTCGCGGTACTTCCCCTTCTTCTCGATGATGCGCTTCTCGATGCGGTAGCCGCCGGCGTCGCCGCTGAGCATCCGCCGCATCAGCGACGTCTCGCGCCGCGCGTCCTCGGGATGCGTGAGGTCGGTGAACGTCAAGCGGCTCAACTGCTCGCGCGTGTAGCCGGCGATTTCGCGGAAGCGTTCGTTGAACTGCAGCCACGTGCCGTCCATCGAGGCGAGAGCGATGCCGACCGGCGCGTGTTCGAACGCGTCGCGCAACCGTGTCTCGCGCGGCACGCCGGGAAACGGCGGCGGGCCGGGCTTGCGCACGAGCGAGATCATTTGATCGACGATCGGCAGCTTCACCATGAAGTGTGGAGGGAGTGATTGTAGTGGATAAGTGGTCAGTGGTCAGTGGTCAGTGGTCAGTGGTCAGTGGTCAGTGGTCAGTGGTCAGTGGTCAGCAGGATCGTAGAACCTACGAATCACTGATCTCCGAATCTACTGATCGACTAACTCCTGACCACTGGCCACTGACCACTGGCCACTGCTTCACCGACGCATTTTCGTCAGCGTCCCCGCGCGGAAGACGTCTTGTCTTCGCTCGCGGCGGCCGACGAATACTTCCTCGAACGCCACCTGCAAAATCGCCGCGACGGGGATGGCCATCAGCGCGCCGATGATGCCGAGGAGTGAGGCGCCGATCATGAAGGCGATGAAGGCGGTCAGCGGCGAGATCGAGACCTTGCGCGACATCACCCGCGGCGCGATCACGAAGTTCTCCACCTTCTGCATCACCACGGCGATGATCAGCACCGACCAGAACTGCCAGCGCGAATGGAGGATGGCGATGGCCAGCGCCGGCGTGAAACCGACGATCGGGCCGATCACCGGCACCATCTCGCCGAGCGTGGCGAAGAGCGCCAGCGGCAACGCGTACGGAACGCGCAGCAGCAGCATGGCCACGAACATCACCACGCCCATGATTCCGGAGAGAATCAGTTGCGCCGAGAGCCAGGAGCTCATGCGCCGGGCCATCCGGTTCATCGTGTCGCGCCGGTCGCCGCGCACGTTTTCGGGATAGAGCAGCAGGAACATGTTCCGCAGCCGGTGCGCGTCGATGAGCATGTAGACGACCATGAACAGCACCGCCACGAACGATCCGATCACGGTCGCGGCGCCGCGCACGTAGCCGAAAACATGACCGCGCGGCATCGTCACGCCGTCGTTCAGATATCCGCGGACCGCGCCCATCGGGAGATAGTGTTCCAGCGGCGTCAGGACGTTGTGCTCGATCAGCGCCGGAAGCTGCGCGCTGAGCTCGCGCGTCTCCCCGATCAGCCGCGGCACCATCAGAACCGCAAGCAGGATCACCAGCAGAAGGAATGGAATGTAGACGATGACGGCGGCCGTGCCGCGGCTGATGTTGCGCCGGAATCGATAGCGGTAGAGAAGCCGCACGCGATGCACGGCCGGCGAGATCCCCGCGGCCAGGACCGCCGCGATGAAGACGAGGATCAGCACCTCGCGCACGGCCCACAGCAACAACAGCACGAGCGCGACGGCGACCACTACGCCGACTTTTTTCGCGAAGAGGTAGAGGTCGCGATCGCCGCTTTGTTCCCTGGGATAGAAAGGCACGGGATGTCCTATCCGAGGTATTGACGGATCGCCGATTCGATCTGGGTACGCGGAACGGCGCCGACCACGCGCCCCTTTTCCACGCCATCCTTGAACAGCACGAGCAGCGGAATGCTCATGGCGCGATACGCCTGCGCGGTCTTCGGATTCTGATCGACGTTGAGCTTGGCGAAGCGGACGTCGGTGCGCGACGCCGCCATCTCCTCGATGACCGGCGCGATCATCCGGCACGGCCCGCACCACGCCGCCCAGAAGTCGACTAGGAAGGCGCCGCTGCGGATCGATTCAGCGAAATTCGCGTCCGTCAGCTCGATCGGATGCCCGCCCGTCAGCGGCGTCTTGCACTTGCCGCAAACGGCCTTCTTGCCCGGATCGGACGGCAACCGATTGGCCTGCCCGCAGTTGGGACAACGAACGACGTCGTTCATGCCCGGCGGTATTGCGAAATGCGGGCCGGTAGGCGCCAATTGCGCCCGAAGATGTCAATGTCCCGATTTCCCGATAAAATGCGCCAGCAATTTTCCACCCGTCATCGACAATCGGTCCCGCGCCGCGGGAGGGAGGGCTTCATGTCTGAAGGAGCGAGCACTCTGCGCCAACGCCTGTCGCGTCCGGAGATCATCCGGCTCATCGGCGCACACAACGCGCTCGGCGCGAAGATGGCCGAGCGCGCCGGATTTGACGGCGTCTGGGCCAGCGGGTTCGAGATCGCCGCGTCGTACGCCCTTCCCGACTCCAGCATCGTCACGATGTCCGAGCACCTCGCGCTGGCGCGTTCGATGTGCGACGTCGTGCGCATCCCGGTCGTCGTCGACTGCGATACCGGCTACGGCGACGAGCTGCAGTTCGCGCATGCGGTGCGGCAATTCGAAGCGGCCGGCGTGGCGGGCGTCTGCGTCGAAGACAAGCAGTTCCCGAAGTTGAACAGCTTCGTCGACGGCCGCCAGGAGTTGGCACCGGTCGACGCATTCGTCGAGAAACTCCGCGCGGGCAAGAACGCGCAGCGCACGCGCGACTTCGCCGTCATCGCGCGCACCGAGGCGCTGATCGCCGGATGCGGAGTCGAGGAAGCGTTGCGCCGGGCGCGAACGTACTCCGATGCCGGCGCCGACGCGGTGCTCATCCACAGCAAAGCGAAGACCGCCGCCGAGATCGCCGACGTGGCCATGCAGTGGGACCGTCCCACTCCGCTCGTGGCGGTGCCGACGACCTACTTCAAAACGCCGCTCGATGACCTGGCCGCGCTGGGATTCAAAGTCGTGATCTACGCGAATCAGGGGATGCGCGGCGCGCTCAAAGCGATGGAACAGATTTACGCGGAGATTCTGCGCAGCGGTTCCACGGCCTCGGTCGAATCGCAGCTCTGGCCGATGAAGACCATCTTCGCGCTGCAGGGCGTCGAGAGCGAAACGGCAACGCCGGCACCGGCTGAGGTAATCGTTGAATCGTAGCGGCGCCTTCATCGAGATGCTGCGCGAGGCCGGCTTCGACTTTTTCACCGGCGTTCCTGATTCGACGTTCCAGCCGCTGCTGGCGGAGTTTGCGTCGCGTCCCGACCTCGGCTACGTCACCGCGGTCTCCGAAAACGTCGCTGTCGGCATCGCCACCGGCTCCTACTTCGGCGGATGCCGTCCGGTGGTCTTCATGCAGAACTCCGGGCTGGCGCTGGCGATGAACGCACTCGGCTCGCTCGCCGCCATCTACCGCATTCCGATGCTGCTAGTCGTCGGCTGGCGCGGTCACGACGGAACCGATTCGCCGGAGCACGCCGTCCTCGGCGCAGCCACGCTGCGACTCCTCGAGGCATTGCCGCTGCCGTTCTTCGTTCCTGATGCGGAGTCGCTCGCGTCCGACGTCGCGCGCGCCGCGCAAACGCTCGACGCGCAGCGGCTTCCGTGCGCGCTCGTCTGCAGGCCGGGAGTGGTGTGTTGATGCAACGCGCAGACGCCATTGCCGTCGTGCTATCGAAAATCAGCGATGAGCTCGTCGTCACCGCAAACGGCTGGATCAGCCGCGAAGCATGCGCCGCATCCGACCGCGCCGAAAACTTCTACATGCTCGGCTCGATGGGCCTGGCTTCGCCGATCGCCCTCGGGTTGGCGCTGACGCGGCCGGAACGGCGCGTGGTCGTCTTCGACGGCGACGGCAATCTATTGATGACGCTCGGCACGCTGGCGATGATCGGCGATCTCCGTCCGCCGAACTTCCTGCACATCGTCTTCGACAACGAGGTCTACGGCTCGACCGGCGCGCAGCGCTCTGCAACGGCAAACGTCGCACTCGATGCGCTGGCGCTCGCCGCCGGCTACGCCGATGTGCGGCGAGTGAATAACGCCATCGAGCTCGATGCCGCGATCGACTCGCTATTGGCCACCTCGGGTCCGTCATTTCTGCTCGTCAAAGTCGACGCAGCCGCGAACGGCACCGCGCCACGCGTGCCGCACGAGCCGGAGGCGATCGTCACGCGCGTTCGCGCGGCGCTGGGAGTGGCCTGATGCCCGGCCTCGATTGGAATCGCAAGTGGGGCGGCATGATCGCCGGATTTTCGCCGGACGACGGCGAGCGACATTTCGGCGATCGCTGGGGCGATCCGGAAACATTCGTTCCGCTGATCGAGGTCCGGCAACGATTTCTCGATCCCTACTTTGCCGCGGGGACGACCGTCCTCGAAATCGGCAGCGGCGGCGGACGATGGACGCAGTACCTCGCGCGCGCCGGCCATCTCATCGTCGTCGAGTACAACCCCGAGTCGTTCGAATATCTACGCCAGCGCTTTCCGGACGTCCGGCTGACGACGTATCAGACTTCGGGCGCGGAGATGCACGGCATCGCCACCAGCAGCGTCGACTTCGTCTTCACCTTCGACGTCTTCGTCCATCTCGAGCCGGAAATCATCGGACACTATCTAAACGAGATCGAGCGCGTGCTGCGGCCGGGCGGCGTGGCCGTGGTTCACTACGGCGACATCCGGAAGGACATCGCCCTGCACAATCCCGGCTTCTCGCGCATGACGCGTCAAAAGATGGAAGAGCTGATCGCGACGACCGGACTGCGCGTGCTCGATCACGACGAGATGATCATGTTTCACAGCAATCTGGTGGCGTTGGGCCGCGCATGAGAATCCTGCACATCCTTTCGCAGCGCGCCGGCCGCTCCGGCAGCGGCATCTTCCTCGGCGCGATGGTGCGCGAAGCGGCGCGCCGCGGCTACGCGCAGCACGTGGTCGTGGCAGGCCCGCCCGGAACGTCGGCCGCGGAACTGCCGCCGCTTCGTGACGCCGACGTCTCGCCGATTCTTTTCCCGTCCGACGACGCGCCGTTTCCGCTGCCCGGCAACAGCGACGTCATGCCCTATCCGACCACCGTCTTCTCGCGCATGACGGAACTGCAGATCGAGCAGTATCTTCGCGCATCGCGGCGGGTCATGGAACGCGCGCGCGACGTCTTCCGGCCCGATCTCGTTCACGCGCACCACCTCTGGCTCATGACGTCGCTGGCTCGCGATGTGTTCGCGGATGTCCCGCTGATCATCACCTCGCACAACGCCGAGTTGCGGCAACTGGTGAAAGCGCCGCACCTTGTGCCGCGCGTGCTGTCCGGCGTGCGCCGCGCCGACAAGGTCTGCGTGCTGACGCCGCAATCGGTCGCCGACACCATCGAGCACTTCGGCATCGCGCCAGACCGCATCGCCATCACCGGCGCCGGCTTCGACGACGATCTGTTTCGTCCTCGCACGCGGCCGCGCGATGCAATCCTCGCCGAACTGCGCGAACGCTTCGGCGTCGCACTTCCGGGCGACGAAAAGCTGATCACGTTCATCGGCCGGACCTCGGTGCCGAAAGGAATCCCGTTTCTGCTGGACGCGGTATCGCAACTCCGCGACCGGCTCGCGAACTTTCGCCTGGTCCTCCTCGGCGCAACCGGCAGCGGCGATCACGGGCGCGCGATGGACGAGTTGGTGGCAGCCGCAGGTCCAATGGTCATCCACACCGGCGCACAACCACCCGAGGCCGTCGCGCTGCTCTTGCAGGTCAGCGACGTCTTCGTTCTGCCGTCGCTGTTCGAAGGGTTGCCGCTGACGATGCTCGAAGCACTGGCCGCCGGTTGTCCGGCCGTCGTCAGCGCGCTGTCGACGATCGCCAGTTGGATGCCGCAGGAATGGCGCGATCGCGGATTCGTCGAACTGGTGCCGAAACTCGCGACGACGAACGCCGACGAGCCGGTAGCAACCGACGTCGCGCGTTTCGTGAACGATCTCGCCTCCGCAATCGAGCGGCGCCTCGCCGCTCCGCTCGACGACGACGCGCGCCACGATCTCGCGTCGTGCCTCGCGCCGCACTCCTGGACGCACGTTTTCGATCGCTACGAAAAAATCTATCGCGAAGTCACGGCTGCCGTGGCTGCAACACGATGACCGCCGCGGAACAGATGAAGCGCCTGACGGTGGCAATGCTCGTCGACCCCGGCAATCTCGCCCGCGGCGGCCGCAGCCTGATCCACGGGCAGGCCGACATCCATCTCGTCCGCGCGTTGCGGCGGCTCGCGAAGCGGGCCGTGTTCGTGCCGTACGACGGCGTTGCGGAGCTCGCCGAATCGATCGAGCGCGAACGGCCGGACGTCGTCTTCAATCTCACCGAATGGATCGAAGGCGACCGCACCAAAGACGGCCATATCTGCGCGCTGCTCGACCTCTACGGCATTCCGTACACCGGATCGGGCCCGAAGGGATTGATGCTTTGCCGCGACAAAGTGATCAGCAAACTGATCGCGCAGGAAGCCGGCTTCTCTGTGCCGCGCTACCTCGTCGTCGGTCCGCGAACGCGATCGCCGCTCCCCTTCCCGCTCGTCGTCAAACCGCGCTTCGGCGACGCCTCGGACGGCATCAGCCAGAACTCGCTCGTGCGTTCGAACGAAAACCTGCTCCGCCGCGCGGCGATGCTGCGCCGCGGCGGCGTCGAATCGGTCATCGCCGAGGAGTACGCGCCGGGAAGGGAGTTGCTCGTGACCATCCTCGGCAAACGGATCATGTCCATCCGCGAGCTGGTGATCGGCCGCAACGGCTCCGGCTCGCCGGCGATTTTTTCGGCGGAGCTCAAACACGACAAAGCGTACCGGCGTCGCTGGGCGGTGCGCATGGAGCCGGCATCGTTGACGCGCAAGCAGCGACAGCACCTGAAAACGCTCTCCCGCCGCGCCGCCGCTGCGCTCGAACTGCGCGACTATGGCCGCTTCGACCTGAAGCTGACACCCTCCGGCGATTTCGTTTTCCTCGAAGCCAACCCGAATCCCGCGGTCGTCCCCCCGCGAAAATCGTTCTCCGGAAGCTGGGGCGGCATGGCCTTCGACCACGTAGTCACCGAAATCACGCTCCGCGCCTGGCGCAGACGGGAACGTTGATGCCAATCGGAAGGTCCAAACACATTTCGTGCGAAGCACTTTGGAGTGCGGTGGCAAGGCCACCGCTTTGGGAGTGCGGTGGAATCGTGACGATATGCGGCGTGTGATTCCTGCACCGTCCTCGCGGTGCTCGCCGTCCCCCTCCCTCCCAAAGCGGTGGCTCGATCGCCACCGCACTCCAAAGCTTCGCGAAATATGCCGAGCGTCGTGCAAGCATGTTTTTGTCACATTGATTTGAAGACTGGCCGCGACGTCGCAAACTCCCCCACCGCGTCGCGCAGCGTTCGCGCTACCGCGCCGTGCGCGCGCGCGGCGGCGAGGATCGCGTCGAGATCGCCGTGGAGGCGGTCCACATCTTCCTGGTGACGGCTGAGCGGGCTGGTGCCGGCAAAGGCTTCCGAGGAGTGGAACATCACATTGATGATTGGCGCGCCGCGGCACATCAACTCCTCGGTGGCGCGAACGAGTTTCGCGCGCGGATGCTTGAGCGGACGGACCCAGATCAACTCCTGCGCGCGCGTCGCGACGAGCACGTTGCTCAACGCGCGCGCGGAGCCGGAGCCTTCGTTGCGCCGCGCGGCCATGCGCGCGATTCCGATCGCGCGGCTGAGGAAACCGATCGGCGCAATCGAGGCCGGCACTTCCCACAATCCTCCGACGCGATGTGGACGCGGCGCAGCGGCGAGGTGAGAACGGAAATCGGGACCTGACGCGCGCAATCCGTAGCGATCGCGGAAGTCGATTCCCGGCGGAATGCTCGAGTCGATCGTGTAGCCGAGCTCCGCGATGTGCTGGAGTTCCAGCGCGTCGACGCCCCATCGGCCGGCGCGGTAACTCACCGGACGACATCCGAATGCCTCCTCATGCGCCGCCAGCAGCGAGCGATGCTTGGCCATGCGCATCTCCGCGTCGTACTCGCCGATGAACGGACGGGCAGTTCGATCGAATTGTGCGTACGGCGGCGTCTCCCATCCGTGCAGATGGCCGGCAATTTCGTCACCGTCGCGCGCGCAATCGCGCAGCAGGCGTGCGCTCTCTTCGTCGCGGGCGATCGAGTACGACGTCATCCACGTCACAGGCGCGTCTCGTTGGCGAAAGAAATCGCGCAGCGCGCCGAGGCCGCGCGTGTTCGCGAAGGTGAACGGCGGAAGCGTGCCGTCGGGCAGCGGCGGCGCCCATTGATCATCAGGCTCGGTGTCGACGGTGAAGACGATGCTCGGCGTCATAAAACGGCTCGCACCAACATTGCGACGCGTTCGATGTCCGCATCGCCGAGGTCCTGATGGATGGGAAGGCAGAGGATTTCGTCGCGCATTCTTCCGCTCTCCGGAAATTCAGCGATACGCATCGATGGATGATGAAACATGCCGAAGATGAACGGCTCGACGCGGGCGGCAAACAGCTTCACGAACGCATCGTGACGTTTGTTCACGAAAATCGGCAGATAAAGCGGACAGCACTCCTCGGGCAGCGACGCCGCCACAGGCCGATAGCGGGCGTCATCGCGCAGCATCGCGTCAAGCCGCTCGTAGTTCCGGCGTCGGCGGGCCACGATTTGCGCCGGGTCGAATCGTTCGATGATTGCATGCGAGAGCTGCGAGATGCCGGCCGGCGCATGCCACGGATCTTCGAAAATGCGCCGCCAGGCAGTGACGCTGCGGCGTTCGAAGCGCCGCCCGATCACCGCTTCCGCGCGCGTCAGCGGTGGGCGGTCTCGCCAGCGACGGCGGATGCTTCCCCACTGCGCGCTCCACGCGACGCGTGGCCCGCGGATTGGTGCGAGCACTTCGTCGAATCGCAGCGCTCCCCCATCGCTCGTGCCGAACGTTTTGTACAGGCTGAACGTCGCCGCAGTGCCGGCACTGCCGATCGGCCGTCCGTTGCAACGCGACAGAAACGCGTGCGAACAGTCTTCGATCAGCGGCACTCTCTTCGCGCGGCAAAGCGCGGCGATTCGATCCGTGCCCGGCTGCGCGAATCCGAAGTAGTGGATCAGCAAAACCGGTCCGGCCGCGTCGTCGAGACATTGCCCGAGGTGTTCTTCGTCGATCGTCAGATCGTTGTTTAGACGATAAAAGCGCGGCGTGAATCCCGCCTCGGCGGCGGCACGCACTTCCATGCCGCAGTGAAACGACGGGCACCAGACCGGCGTCCCCGGCGCCGCGCCGAACGACGAAAAAACGAGATACAGCGCGTCGCGCGAGAAACGCGTCAGGTACGGCGCGAAGGAAAGTTCATCGCGCATGGCCGCGGACGGCTTCCGCCGCAGCGACGCGAACGACGGCCGCGGATAGGCATGAATTGCGTTCATGCCGCGCCGTTTCTCCACGCCACGCGGATCTCTTCGCGGATCGTGGCCGGATCGTTCGTGAGAAAGCGATCGATGAGCGTCGGCTCGTAATCGCGAAGCGCCGGCGGCAACCCTCCGCGCGCGCGGCAGACCGCCTCGATCAGCGGACCGGACGGCGGCGGCGCCGTGCTGCAGAGCAGGTTCGGCGGGTGGCGTTCGCCGAGGAGGCGCTGCATCACGTGGCCGAGGACGAGCGAGTAGCGAATCGATCCGCGGCCGTTGACGATGCCGGGGACGCCGAGCCGAAAGAGGAACAGCGGCGCGAAAACGTCGAGTGACCAACGGCCGCGTAGTTGTCGCAGCAACACTCCGAGCGATGCAGCATCAGCACTTCCAATGTTGAACGTCTCGCCGCCGGCGACGAGCAGATGATCGCCGCCCTTCATCACCAGCCGCACCGCGCGTCGGACTCCATCCTCGCCGGCGATCGCCAGCGGCACGTGATCGGGCTCTTTCCGCGTGAAGTGCAGCTCACCGCGATCGTCGTACGCCATCGCTTCGTCCACCGCCTCGGCGACGAGAATCCGCCCACGGATGAAGATCGCCAGGGTTTCGGCGATCGACGGAAGCACCTCGTCGCATCCAAGGAGATCGCTGAGCGACACGAACGGGAGTGAGAATCCGAGGCGCTGGAAAAGCCGCGCCGAGGCGATGGCGTTGAAGGCGCCAAGCGAGTGTGCGCGCTTCCGCGCCTCTTCGTACCCGGCCATCAGCTCGCGAAGCTGTGCGTATGCGTCGCTCTTCGCGAATTTCACGTGCCGCGCGGCGTCGGTGATCATCCCCTTCAGCTTTGCTTCGATCAGCTCGAGAAGCGCCGCATCCGGCGGCGGCACGAAACGGAGATCGCGGTCCCGCCAGGCGCGCGACGAACGTACGAATGCCAGCCGCAGCGTGCCGTCGACGGCAGCGACCGACGGCAGCTCCGTGCGGCTCATCCACGGATCCGAGCCGAGCGGCGCGTAATCGGCGAACGCGTAGAACGACGCGCCGCCGCACGCCGCAAGCGCGTCGAGTTTGACCGGCACGGCCGGGTAGTAATCGACGTATGGCTGCTGTCCTGCGAACGCGATTGGGCCATCGTCCGACATCACCGGACGCGCGATGCCCGCAGCATCCGCGAAGTCGTTCGCACTCGCATGGACCGCGCGCGCGAGCGCCGCATTTGGCGGCATCGCCTGCACGGCGCGGATGAACGTCTGCGCGTCATCCGTCGCGCACGCGCTCTCGATCAGCGGCGCCAATGCGTCACATCGCGGGAAGACCTCGGTCAGGCGCATGCGGTTCCGCGATTCTGGTTGGCGCGCGCGCCGCCGTCAACGGCGATGCGTCTTTCCGGCATAATGGCGGCTTCCCATGAAGAACATCGGCTCGATCTCCGCCGCGCGGCGGAAGCAATGGGACCGCCGCGGCTACCTGCTCATCGAGCAGGCGCTTTCGCCCGGCGAAGTGGCGTCGCTTCTCGCCGCCGTCGACGCCGTGCTGGCCGCAAAACCCGACCGCGATTTCGTATCGCAGGGATCGGCCGCCGCGTTCAAGATCGTCCAGGCCGTGTCGGAGACCGACGCGCTCGATCCGCTCGCCGACCATCCCGTCATCTTCCCCATCCTTCTCGCGCTGCTCGGGCCGTGGCTTCAAATTCTCGGCACCGAGATTTTCGTGCGCACCTCGGGGAAAGGTCACGAACCGCTCGTGACGTGGCATACCGACGGCGGACCGACGCTCGGCACCTTCCTCCCGTGCCGCGGCAATCCGGTGCTGCAGATGAAAGCGCAGTTTTTTCTCACCGACCTTTCCGATGACGACAGCGGCAACTTCATGCTCGTCCCCGGCAGTCACCGCGTGACCCTTCCCCCCGACCGCAGCGAATCGAACGAAACGCCCGAGGGCGCGATCCAGCTCCTCGCGCGCGCCGGCGACGTCCTCCTCTTTCCCTGGTCGCTCTGGCACGCCGTCGCCCCGAATCACAGCGGCCGAATCCGCAAGAGCATCACCTTCCGCTACGGCCAGCTATGGTCGCGTCCCTACGATTACGAGCGGCTTGCGGAGGATGTGCTCGGGCGCATGAGTCCGAGGAGACGGCGCCTCTTCGGCGACAACGGACCGAACGCTGATCCCGTCTCGTATTTCTATCCGAACGAGGACGAGCACCTGCGCCTGATAATCGGCTGACTACTCCGGCAAGCTCGGAGGCGGCGATCCGCGGTGGTAGGCGACGTCCGCCGCATGCTGCGAGGCATGCACCGGCTTGCCGTCTTTCCAATCGCGATACGCCTGGTCCGCTTCGCGCAAACAGATCCCGCACTCCTCGGCGTGATTGGTCTGGAAGCAGGTCAGCAGGCTGACGTGTCCCTCGTTCTCGTGGCACTGGCAGTAGCAATACATCTTCGACAGCCGGTCGGTGATCTGCGCGGCCTCGGCATAGATGGTCGCCGCGGCGGGATTGGCGAGCTGCGCAGCAGTGAGCACGGGCGCGTTGCGGTCGGGGATCGGCTGCGGCTTCGACGACATCTGCATCGCCGGCATCTGCGGCGGCGTCCCGATGACTTCCGGCACCGCGGTTTCATGCTTGCGGCAGGCGGCCGCGACGAGGACGAGAGCAATGAGCACGCGCTTCATGCGAGGCCGCAACGAAACCGCGCCATGGTGTAATCCTTCGCCGTGATCCACACCGCCACGCGCGCCGATCTTCCGCGTATCGTCGAACTGTTCGCCAAAGCCAACGACGCGCCGTACGACCTCGGTGTCGTCGCGGAGGAGAAATGTTTCGGAGCCGGAGTGAGCGGCGATCCGGTCGTGACCGTCTTCGGCGATTTTGCCGGAGTGTCGGTGACGTGCGGAAAATCGCTGCGCATCCTCGCCGTCGATCGCGATCAGCGGCGACAAGGCATCGGCAGCGCCCTGCTTCGCGATGCTGAGTCGCGCGGAGCGCGCATCGTCGCCGCCGAAGCGGGCAATTACTTCACGCCGGGCGTCATGACGAGCGATACGACGACGATCGATTTCTTCACCAAACGCGGCTACCGTGAGACGGCGAACACGTACAACTTAATCGCGACCGATCTGCTTGTCGAAATCCCGCAGGAAGTCCAGCGCGTAACGCAAGCGACGCGCGACCGCGTTCTCTCCTTCATCGAAAAAGAATTCGGCCGCATCTGGCGATTCGAAGCGTCGAACGCCGGCGACCACCTCTTCTACGTCGAAGTCGACGGCAGCATCGCCGGCTTCGCCGCGCACGACGCCAACAATCGCGGCCTCGGCTTCTTCGGTCCGACCGGCGTCGCGCGCCAACACCGCGGCCGCGGCCTCGGCGCAGCCCTTCTGCGCGCATCGCTGTCCGACCTTCGCCGCCTCGGCTACGAACGCGCCATCATCCCCTGGACCGATGCCCTCGACTTCTATCGCAAAGCGTGCGGCGCCACGATCGCGGCACGATTCGTGACTCTGACCCGTGATGTAGACTCCACGCCGTGAAAAAAGAGCCGCAGAAATCGCCGAAACGGCGGCATCGCTTCCTGCCGCTGGCCATCGGCACGACCGGCAGCGTGGCCCTGGCCGGCGTCGCCTTCTGGTTTTTCAAAAAGCAGGCGGAACAGGTCGTGGCCGGCCGCGCCGACCGCTACGACGACATCATCATGGACGTCGTCCACCGCATCGACAATCCGCCGATGCATGCGGCCATGGACGCCGTCACGCAGCTCGGCTCGCACCTCGCCATCGGCAGCGCCGCCGGGATCACGGCGCTGGCGATGTGGAAACAAGGGCGGCGCGAGGATGCCTGGACCGTTGTCGTCTCCACCGGCGGGGCGATGGCCATCAACACCCTCCTCAAAAATATTTTCCAGCGTCAGCGTCCAATCGAGCGCGCGCGGCGGATCACGCTGCCCAACTCGCACAGTTTTCCGAGCGGGCATTCGCTGCTGTCCGCCGCGACGTATCCGATTGTCGCGCATCATTTCGTGCAGCATCGCTCCGTCGCCACGCAAGCGGTCGTGCACACGCTCGCGTCGTTGACCATCCTCAGCGTCGGATTCTCGCGCGTCTACTTCGGCGTTCATTTCCCGTCCGACGTCTTCGGCGGATTCGCCGCGGGATTCGGATGGCTGGGACTGACCTCGCTGTCGCACACGCTGATGGCCGCAGATGGCGAGGGCTAGTTCGAAACACATCGCCACTCCCATGCGTTAGGAAACCTTATGTCATCCGTCACGCAGACCTACGGCGCCAACACGGCATTCATCGAAGAGCTTTACGAGCGCTATCGCGCAAATCCCGAATCGGTGAGCACGAGCTGGCAGGAGTTCTTTCACGATTACGAGCCGCGCTTCGAGGAGGAGTTCGAAGAAGACGCGGAATTGCCCGTCGCCGCTGCCGGCGGCACGCAGGCGGTGGTTGCACCGGTACCGCAGCCCGTCGCTCCGCAACCAACTCCGGCGCCCGCGCCGCGCCCGACTCCCGTTCCGTCCGATCACACCACCGTTCCGCTTCGCGGCGCGGCCGGCAAGATCGCCCAGAACATGGAGATCTCGCTGACCATCCCCACGGCGACCTCCATCCGCAACATCCCGGTCAAAGTCCTCGAGGAAAACCGGCGCGTCATCAACAACCACCTCACGCTCACCGGCCAGTCGAAAGCGTCGTTCACGCACATCATCGCCTGGGCGCTCGTCGGCGCGATCAAGCAGTTCCCGCGAATGAACGCAGCCTTTGCGATGAACGATGGAACGCCGACGCGCATCGACCGCGAAGACGTCAACCTCGGCATTGCCATCGACGTCGAGCGCAAGGACGGATCGCGCTCGCTGCTCGTACCGAACGTCAAGCGCTCGCAGACGATGGACTTCGCGCAGTTCCTCAAGGCCTACAACGAAGTCGTCCGCAAGGCGCGCAACTCCACGCTCGAAATCTCCGACTTCGAAGGCACCACGATTTCGCTCACCAATCCCGGCACCATCGGCACGATCGCGTCGGTGCCGAGGCTGATGCAGTCGCAGGGCACAATCATCGCCACCGGGCAGATCGACTACCCCGCCGAATACACCGCTGCCGATCCGTCCGTCCTCGCCGACCTCGGCATCTCGAAAGTGATGACGATGACGTCGACGTACGACCATCGCATCATCCAGGGCGCGGAGTCGGGCGCATTCCTGGCGCGCGTCCACGAGCTCCTCCTCGGCGCGGACGGATTTTACGAGGCCATCTACCGCGACCTGCGCATTCCGTACGAGCCCGCGGTCTGGGGACGCGATCGCCATCGCCTCAACGCCACCGAAGACGAGAAGGTCGCGCGCGAAGCAGCCGTGCTGCAGATGATCAACGCCTATCGCGTTCGCGGACATCTGCTCGCCGATCTCGATCCGCTCGAATACGAAGTCAAACGCCATCCCGAGCTCGATCCCGCGTTCTACGGACTCACCATCTGGGACCTCGACCGCGAATTCGTCTGCGGCGGCTTGTGCGGAAAGCTCACCGCGAAGCTGCGCGACATCCTCGACACGCTGCGCGAAACGTACTGCGGAAAAATCGGTCCGGAGTACATGCACATCAGCGAGACCGTGCAGAAGAAATGGCTGCAGGACCGCATGGAGCCGTCGCGCAATCATCAGCCGCTCGACCTGGCCACCAAGCGCCGCATCCTGATGAAGCTCAACGATGCCGAGTCCTTTGAGAAGTTTCTGCACACCAAGTACGTCGGGCACAAACGCTTTTCGCTCGAAGGCGCCGAGAGCACCATCCCGATGCTCGACTACATCTTTAACGAGGCCACGCAGGATGGCGTCACCGAGGCGGTCATCGGAATGGCGCATCGCGGGCGCCTCAACGTGCTCGCCAACATCCTCGGCAAGTCGTACGAAAAAATCTTCCACGAATTCGAAGGCGACGTCGATCCGAACACGACCCAAGGTTCCGGCGATGTGAAGTACCACCTCGGCGCGGAAGGAACGCATCAAACGCCCGACGGCTCGCACATGAAGCTGACGCTGGCGTCGAATCCGAGCCATCTCGAGGCGGTCGATCCGATCGTGGAAGGGATGGTCCGCGCGAAGCAGAAGCTCATCGGCGACAACAAGCGCGCGTGGGTCCTGCCGGTGCTCATTCACGGCGATGCCGCCTTCGCCGGACAGGGCGTCGTCGCAGAGACGCTGAACTTCTCGCAGCTTCCCGGCTATCGCACCGGCGGCACGATCCACCTCGTCATCAACAACCAGATCGGCTTCACGACCGGGCCGGAGTCGGCGCGATCAACGATGTATGCGACCGACGTCGCGAAGGCGGTGCAGGCACCGATCTTCCACGTCAATGGCGATGATCCCGAGGCGTGCATCCGCGCCGCCAAGCTCGCGTATGACTTCCGGCAGCAGTTTCACAAAGACGTCGTCATCGACATGCTTTGCTACCGCCGCCACGGCCACAACGAGGGCGACGAGCCATCGCTCACGCAGCCGAAGATGTACAAGTCGATCAAGGAGCACCGCTCGGTGCGGAAGATCTACACCGAGACGCTGCTGCGCAAAGGCGACATCGATCCGAAGGAAGCCGAGTCGTGGCTCGATCAGTTTCAGGGCAAGCTGCAGGAGGCGTTCGACCGCACCCGCGAGGACGACACGCCACCGCCGTCGAACGAGCGCGGCGCGCTCTGGACCGATGAAGAGCTCACCGGCTTTCAGAATCAGCCATCTCCCGACACCTCGGTGCCGCGCAATGAGCTCGACGTCGTCAGCAACGCGCTGACGACGGTGCCGGACGATGTCTCGCTCCATCCGAAACTGAAACCGATCATCGCCAAACGGAAAGCGATGGCCGAGGGACGCGACGGCATCGATTGGGCCTTCGCGGAGTTGCTCGCGTTCGGAACGCTGATGACCGACGGCTATCGCGTGCGGTTGTCCGGACAGGATTCCGGCCGCGGCACGTTCTCATCGCGCCACGCCATTTTGTTCGACTACATCACGGGCAAAGGCTACGTGCCGTTGAACGCGCTGAGTGCCGAGCCGGCGAAGGAATCGAAGACGATCGCCGAGAACGCGCTCGGTGAACAGACCAGCGACGAGCCGCACGCGAACATCGACTTCGCCGTTTACGACTCCCTCCTCAGCGAATACGGCGTCCTCGGATTCGAGTACGGCTACTCCGTCGCCGATCCCGGCGCGCTCGTGTTGTGGGAAGCGCAGTTCGGCGACTTCGTCAATGGCGCGCAGATCGTCATCGATCAATTCATCTCGTCGGCAGAAGAGAAGTGGGGCCAGCACAGCGGCCTCGTTCTCCTCCTCCCGCACGGTTACGAGGGTCAGGGACCGGAGCATTCGTCCGCGCGTCTGGAACGTTTCCTGACGCTGTGCGCCGAGGGGAACATGCAGGTCGTCTATCCAACGACGCCGGCGCAGCATTTCCACGCGCTGCGCCGCCAGATGAAAAACGATCCGCGCAAGCCGCTCATCGTGATGACGCCAAAGTCGCTGCTGCGCCATCCGCACGCGACGTCATCGATCGACGCGCTCACGAACGGCCGCTTCGAACCGGTGCTGATCGACGCCGCGTCGAACCCCTCTTCCGTGCAGCGGATTGTTCTGACCAGCGGCAAGGTCTACTACGACCTCCGCGCAGCCCGCGAAAAAGCGAACGCGAACATCCCGCTGATCCGCCTCGAACAGTTCTACCCGTTCCCGCAAAAGATGCTCGCCGACGCGATCGCCCAACACCCGAACGCCACCGAAATCGTCTGGGTCCAGGACGAACCGCGCAACATGGGCGCCTGGCCGTTCCTCCACGAGCGCCTGGCGTCGCTGACGGGCAACCGCACGCTGCGCTACATCGGCCGCCCGATCAGCGCGTCACCGGCGACGGGATCGCATCATCGCCACGAGGAGCAGCAGGCGGCACTGGTGCAGGCGGCGATCGGGTAAGCGGCATGTCGGAAGACCTGATTCATATCGATCCTGAGACGCTCGGAGGGACGCCCGTCTTCGTCGGCACACGCGTTCCGCTACAAGCACTCATCGACTACATCCGAGGTGGTCACCCGCTCGGCGATTTCCTGGATGACTTCCCCACGGTGTCGCATGCGCAGGCGGTTGCCGCGTTAGAGCGAGCCAAGGAATTGCTCATTCGTTCGGCGGCGAAGCCGTCGTAAGAACCGTAGCCCCCGGTTTTAACCGGGGGAACACGAACGCGGATAGATTTGAGAGCCCGCTTTAGCGGGCGAAAGAACGTCCGCGCGAACCGCTCTTTCGCCCGTTAAAACGGGCTCACGAAATTGTGCACGTTGCGGACCCCCAGCTCAAAGCTGGGGGCTACGGTTCTGTACGAACGAGGACATCGAGGACACTAACCGAGGACATCGAGGACGGTTTCGAAGACTACCAAGGTAACGCGGATTGTTGTTTTTGGTTCGCTTCTTTTCTTCAGCAGCAGGGGCTG
>Ga0207650_10000125_pt1 | contig 96107 bp, 99 predicted proteins | sample KBSS63metaG_FD_184325 | JGI IMG/M metagenome (GOLD analysis project Ga0207650, IMG submission 184325) | Switchgrass rhizosphere microbial communities from Kellogg Biological Station, Michigan, USA - KBS S6-3 metaG (SPAdes) (version 2) | ecosystem: Host-associated > Plants > Roots > Rhizosphere...
GGTAACCACATTCGACGAACTCAGCACTACGTCAGACTACTGGCCGAGATGCTTCGCGAACATCCGAGGTTCCAGCAGTTTCTTAATGACGAGAGTATCCGCCTGCTGTTTAAGTCAGCTCCGTTGCATGACATCGGCAAGATCGGCATCCCCGATGACATACTGCTCAAGCCGGGGCGCCTCACGCCGGAAGAGTTCGAGACGATGAAGACCCATACGATACTGGGACGCGATGCAATCCTGCATGCCGAAGAGCAGTTGGGCACCTCGGTGGGATTTCTGCGCCTGGCCAAGGAGATCGCCTACAGCCACCACGAGAAGTGGGATGGTACCGGTTATCCCGATGGGCTGAGTGCCGATGACATCCCCATCAGCGCCAGGCTCATGGCATTAGCGGATGTCTATGACGCGCTGATTAGCCGACGCGTATACAAGAAAGGCATGTCACACGATCAGGCGCTGGAGATAATCCGCCAGGGATGTGCTACGCATTTCGATCCAGATATTTGCGAGGTTTTCCTGGCCAACCATGAGCAATTCCAGGCTATCGCGGTGCGTTTTGCTGATCGCGGTCAGGATGGCTAATGAACGCGTCGCCGTGAAATCAATGCCATGTAAGGGACAACCACCGTTTCGCGGATCGCGTGCTGGCCGACCAAGGCGCTCAAGGTGTCTGACTGGATCGCTTCACCATTCATGGCGCCAGATCCCGCCGGCGGCGTGCGGCGGCATCTTCAACAGCGATAAACAACCGCTCAATCGTAGCGGGGGTTAGCGCACGTGCGGCTTCCACCCCCTCCACAAAACCTTCTGCGCGCTCTTCGGCCAGTGCCAAGGCAGGCACATCTGCTGCGCGGCCGAGGCGTGCCAGGTGATTGGCGAGTTTGGTGCGGACCAGATCGGGCATGCTGACACCATTGCGCGAGAATACGACGCTCATTCTTTCACCCATTATTGTTGAGGTGAGGGATAACGCCAGGAAGGCGCTTCCTGATCGAATTAGCGGTCACTGCGTAAAACCACCGCTGTGGGGGTTGGTCTACCAGCGCAGGGGGGGCTGGTTTTCACCGGCCCACAAAAAAGCCCCCACACTGGCTTCAAGTGTAGGGGCCTTTTGAACATAAGCGGCGTTATTGGTAATCAGGTACGGCTGGCCCGACCGATCAAGGCATACAGCGGCTCTAACTTCGCCTGCACACTGGTCTTGTTTGCCACGCTGATCAGGTACTGCTGGGCAGCTACGCCTCCGGCTTCCGCCAGGGCCGCATAAATGGGCTGGAGCTTTGCGTCCACGCTAGTTTTATTCGCCTGTTCGATCAGGTAAGTAACGCCTGGGTTTGCTTCTACTGACATGCTCGTACTCCGGGTATCAGTCGTACTCATGGTGGGGGTTGCTTTCTACAGGCTCTGCGCGGCCGTGCGCGCCTCGGCAATCATTCCGGCAAGCTCGGCACCGTCCTCGGTGTTTAGCGTCACCTGCCAGAACTGATTATCGCCAGCCTCGCCGCTCACCTTGCACACCGCAACCCCACCAAAGGTAGCGGACTCGATACGCACTCGCTCAAACGGGGCACGTAGGCTGATATCTGGATTGCGCACGTCGAATTGCACAAAGTTGATGGCTACCGTGACCGTAACCGGCAGCGCGCCGGGCACTTGGGCCAAGGGGTGATATGTGCGGGTCATCATCATTTCTAAGGGTCCTTTCTGTTTGTCATGCGCGTCATTGGAATGCTTGCCATAGCTGATAGCAGAAAAAACCCACTAAAAGAAAGCCAGCACTAAGCCCACTAATCAAAGATGGGATTAAGAAAATCCACCATACCCGCTGGGAACGAATTTGAAATTTTTTCGTAGATGCAAGAAACAGTTGTAGAAGTTTAGGCCCTCTCATGCTCTCAATCATCGCGTTTGTTCTGGCCATATGGATACTTCCCCAGATCATTTTGATGATTTCCCATGATATGAAGAGCATCAAGGACAGTAAGCCGAGGAGCCCGCAAAGCGCGTAAAGCATGGGTGGGAGTTTCGTGGACAAAGTGGACCAAAAACCAAACAGGCCCGCATACCCAGCGACCAATAGGAGATTTGTGTAATTGGTTGCGCCCGCCATCTGCTTTTCATTCAGTTGCATCAACAGGTCAGCATCTTTATCTCTTTCGAGATGAAGCTGAAATTCCTTTAACTCCTGAATCTCTTTGGCGTGCGCATTCACTACATCGCTTGCCCGCTCATTCCATTGCTGCTGATCCATTCTTCTCCGCTCCGTTGAGAGTTGGGTTATAGGAAATTCTGATCGGTCCAAAGCGCGAATATGCCCTGGTAAGCGTCATCAGTGAGCCACATTTTTTTTCGCACCAAAACAGCGCGCCAGTCCCATGGCGGTCCCATGAGGCTATTTTTTGGACGCCAAAAAGCACAAACCCCCGACTTTCTCTAGGAAAATCAGGGGCTTGCGTTTTTTCAATTTGGCGGTGAAGGAGAGATTCGAATCCTCATCACCTCACGTGTCCACAGCCTCCGATTCAGCGCCTAAGCAATGACTGCTATTGGCCGATTTCTGCCTGTCGCGACCGGCTGAAACCGACCCAAAGCTGACGGTGGCGACAGTCAGAGATCGGCCAAAAGCAGCTCCTCAATTCAGGGGCGTTTTCGTCCGAAAAAACACCATTCGGAAATGTCTGAAAGAGGACGCGCAGGCACCTACCTCAAGGACGATGCAGCCCTGTCGCATCCCGCCAGTACAAGGTTTTTTCGAACTGAAAGCTAATAAGAAAGAAAGCCGAACACGACTGAGATATGGACCGAGCGATTTTATTCAGATCTTCCATAGCCGACTCCCCCTCTGGTTCGGGCCCTTTAATTCTGATGGTGCAACGCACAGCGACAGGGAAGTCGATACCCATTGTATTCTCAGCATAAATCGTAGGGGCATCGAGTACGTCATTGGTACTCAATTTAAGTCCCGAGGTAAATTCAGCGTATAGCCCATTTCCTGCGACCTCTATTTCCCAAGCACCGGCATTCGCAACTGCCTTGCTCAGCGTCGAAATTGTGAGCGTACTATCAGCTTCCAAGCACAGATCAAGACTCATGAATCCTCCCTTTTCCTTGGCTGCACACTTGCACCAAAATTTTTGAGTGCGATCTTCGCGACAGTGTATTTGGCTAGGGGTTTGAACGACCTCCGCCGTTCACTATGGGCGGGAGTCGACCCAAAGCCGACATAACTCCGTGCATTATCGTTTTTCCACAACAACCACATAATCGGAGAAGTCGACATCACCCACCCCGTCGCTACATTCCAACGTCATCGTGCCATCGGTCCCGTGGACGTGAATTCCAGCATTGCCAACCCATGCATTCATGCCAAAAGCGCTCTTCCAGACGTTCCAGATTTTTAGAACGTTTCCACCTTTAGAAAACACTTCTATCTCCAAAGCATCGGGACTGGTATCAGACCACAAAACTATTTCGGGACAGCCGTTGCCAGAGCCTTCGACGACGATTTGCCCGCCCATCATCTTTAATGCCAATCCTTGCACTCGACCGTTCGTAGCGCCCAATCGACGAACTGAAAAGACGGTTCTGGGTTCTGTGATCTTGATCTCCATTATCGCAACGATAGTTTTTCCATTGAAACTTATGGGCTTCCCTTTGGTGCGCATAAATGTAGAGGAGAGTGTTTCTTCCATTTTTTGATCCCCGGAATCTCTCAGGTGCCTTGCCTCAGTTTGGCCTAGCGAGGTTAGCATCCCTATACCTTAAGGGATTATGAATGGCTGCTTTTGGCCGAGGCTGTGGAAAAACGTTTTTGAGCGCGACAGGTACTCAAAACCGAACCGAAAATCGCGTTTCTACGCAAAATCCACATCTGCTGACGTACCGATAAATTTCAGATTTGACGTAGACGCGGACACTTAAATTTTGGTGAAGCGTTTTTACACACTCTGGGCCATTAGCCGCCATTTACTAAAAGCCGCTTTCGACTCAAAGCTGGCAATGGCGATACCCCAGACTGATTCCGGCTCGATACGATAGAAGCATTTACAACACTTGGTCGTGCCCAGCCCCATTGTTCGGGAACCTTCTGGCCACTTAATAAGAACTAATGCTGATCGTCTGGAGGGACGGTAACGGGATGAAGAAAAGAGTTCCAGGCCTTGTATGCTTCATGATGCTTTTTGACTTCCTCATCCCAATCAGGCCCTGAAACTCTCTTCGAGACCACCATCATCATCATTTTGGTATTGGCGGCATCAAGCTCAACTAGTAGCTCGTGGCATCTAAATCTAAAATCATCTATGTCTTCCATATACTCACCTTGCGACAGGTCTAGCCGGATATACCGGGTCATGCCCATTTTCGTAATGACAAGTCCCCAAAGACAAAGGTTCATTGAGCAGCCGAGTTTCTATTCGGCATGTTTTGAACAGACTGCATCGCACAGCAGCTCCAACAACTCATTCGCCAGGACCGCCGCTTCTTGTCGATAGTCGGCGTTCCAGCGGCACGACCAGTTATCAGGCTTTCCCTCATCCTCCCATTGCGCCAATGCAAGCCCGTTGAGTATTTCCAGCTCGAACCAAACACGCTGCCAAGCGACGGCGTCCTGGACTGACGCCGTGTCTTGCCATAGGAATTCTGTTTGCACGACAAATGCCGACCATGCAAACAGATCCTCTGAGGCTCGCTCACCGATCATTCGGAAGTATTTTGCGCTAGCCAATCAACGATTCCTTGTAGTCGTTTACCTGTTTAGTAAACGTCTATCCCCGGATAGAGATCCGCGGGTGGACGATAATTGGGGTTCTCAAAGCGGCTGTTCTCGTAATGGGTTTTGGCCGTCGGTCCATCGCCGTTATAGGTCACCTGCGGGTTTGGCGTGAGATGCCAACCGCTTCCTTCCTTGTCGCGCTCGATCAGTGATGCGTATAACCTACAGTTGCCTGATGAGCCGGATGTCAGCCTGAACTGGTAATAGCGTCCGGCTTGGGGCGTGAACTTAGTCGAGACATAGCAGGAACGAGTGCGTGTCCCCTCCCAGAATAGATCCACTTGCGTTTCGATACCGGGTCGGATCTGCGTTTCGTAATAGTCCCATGTAAGGTCTTGCCCTGCCTTTGGCATGCCCACGTCCTGTGTGTGGGTGAACGGCAGGGGGCCGGTGCGAACGGCGCCGCCCGAACGTTTGCCGTTTTCGTATTGGTAAATTTCGGCGTGCTGCGTGTAGTCGACGATACGTACCCAGGCAGGGTTGGGCTCGTTTTCGGGCGCGGTAAAGTAGTTGGTATGGGGCAAAAACTGGCAGCCTGCGAACAACGGCAATGCAAGCAGGCAGAGCAGAGGGCGTATCGACATGAAGCCTTTCCTTTTGCGGAGTCAGGGTTACAGACAGCAAAAGAGGAGGCGCATTGCGTAAAAGCTGAAAATTTTGTGGCTGAATCGTCGCGACGATATCGGTTTCAACCGGTCGCGACAGGCAGAAATCGGCCAAAAGCGGCCCTTCGCAACAGGCATAAATCGGCCAGAAGCGGTCATTCATACGCGTCTACCAAGTTGGCATTCAGAACGGCGCGACAGGCTAGAACCTACTATTCAGTGCAGTCGTCCTGTAAATCGCTCTTCAGGGGATCCGGCAGCTAAAACGGCTTCGGCTTTTATCAGCGTGCCATCGAAATCTGCCGGCTTATCCAGCCCTATCCGTGCGCTGGTGCAGTAAAGCGTTTCATAACCAAGTCCCGCTAACACCGGACAAGTGGTCTGAATACACGGGGAGTCGATCACGCTGTCAACTTTGCCGTCAGTCGCGTAACGCACGACTCTGCTACCGCCCCATTCCGCATTCCAGAGAAAGCCCTGCGCATCAATACAAGAACCGTCTGGAGCACCCTGACCGTTGACTGTAGTGAATACACGCTGGTTTTCTAGCGACGGGTAATCGCAGCAGAAAATGCATCCTTGCAGGGAGTCCGCGTAATACATGGTGGAACCGTCCGGGCTAAAACAGATGCTGTTCGGGATCGCCACTTCGGGAAGGTCCAGCGTTTCAGTCTTGAGCGTCGCGGCATTGAACCGGTGAAATCGCCCTATAGTTTGCACCGCCTCACCGGCATCCATAGTGCTAAACACAAAGTTGCCCATACGGTCGCAGCGGCCATCATTGACCCGGGTTCCGGGTACTCCAGGCGTGATGGTAATTTTGGTGAAGCGAAGAGTACTCAGGTTGTAATAACCTAGGCAGGAGGCCAATCCCATTAGCAATACGTCTGTATTGGTCGTAAGGGCGAACGACCCCAGCGGCTCGGGCACTCGCCAGTGCTGTACTTCACCGCTCACGGGGTCCAGAGCAAGCAGTTCGCAACCAGGGATATCGGTCCAGAACAGGCGTTCCGTTCTTTCACACCAGACAGGGCACTCGCCAAGAAGACTGGTGGTGCCGCTTAGGGTTTTAAACATGGTTGCGTCCTACGAAACAGGATGGGGCAAACAAGGCAGTCAGTTGGAGAAAAGCGCTGACCACCTGTCACCGAACAGGGCGATGGCCAGTCCTGCGAGCATCACCATCGACCCGGCCAACTTGATGAGAGACACCGGCCTTTCCGATGCCCCCATCAATCCGAAATGATCGATAACCAGTGAGGAGATAATCTGACCTGCGATAGCGAGGCCCAGCAGGGCTGACAGGCCGATTTTTGGCGCAAGCACCACATAACTAAGCAAGGCACCGGCACCCAGCAGACCGCCCAGCAGGCTCCACCAGGGCTGGGCAGGTATAGCCGCCAGTGAGGCCACTATCCCGCCACGCATCAATGAAAAGACGCCCAGGCACACCGCTCCGGCAGTAAATGAGAACAGCGCCGCCGCTACGGAATCTCCACCCACACCTTTAGCGAGTTGACCATTCAGCGTGGTCTGCAGGGTAATGCCAAGCCCCGCGGCGATGGCCAGCAGGTAGTAAGCTGCGTTCATTTCGCGCCTCCTTACTTGGCTGACTCAAGCGGCATGAATGTCTCGGCAAAAATATCCGGCTGGTAGCCTGCGGCAGCAAACAGATGCTCACGGGATTCGTCGATTGCTGCACGCAGCCTTTCGCTGTCCACGCCCAGCACCTTGCCGCCGCGCTTGACGATGCGCCCGCCAATCATGACCGTGTCGACATTGCTGCGTTCGGCCGCGTGTACCACGGTGCCGAATGCGTTACCCGACGGGTAAAGGTTGATGTCCTGCGCATTGATAAGGATCAGGTCGGCCTGTTTGCCGGGGGTCAGGGTGCCGACTTTGTCCTGCAATCCTGCACAGGTGGCGCCGTCAAGAGTGGCGGCTTTGAGCAGGCCATGAGCCGGCAGGGTCACCGGATGATGCTCTGCGCCGCAGCAGCGCTGCTGGTGCATGCCCATGACGCGTTGCAGGTAGAACGCCACCCGCATCTCCATGAACATGTCACCGCTATAGGAGGTTTCGTTATCGACACTCAGCCCCGGGCTGATGCCGTGACGCTGGGCCGACTGCATGGCGAACATTCCATCTTCAATGCCGTAGTGGGCATCTGAACGCGGGCATACGTTGACCCGCACGCCAGCCTCGCGAATGATTTTCCAGCCGGCGTCCGGCAGCGCTGTGCAGTGGTTGAAGATGTTATCGGGGCGCAGCAGACCCTCGCGATGCAAACCCTCCAACTCAGCTGCCATGTCCCCGCCGAAGAATTCGGTAATGATAGGCAGCCCCAAGCGCCGGGCCTCAGCCCATAGCTCAGGCTCCAGCTGCGCCATTACCGCCAGCGAGAGCAGCGGGTTGTCACCGTTCTTGACGTATTTCCCCTGGAGACGCTCCAGGTTGCCGGGCCAGTGGGCTTTGTCCCACTCACCAGAAACTGGCGCACCGGAGGCGTGTACAGACCGGATACCAGCATCGAGCAGCGCCTCGACCGCGGCGTCGGAGTGCGCGCCGGTGCGGCTGTTGTGCGAGTTATCGACCACGGTCGTGATGCCCGCATCGATGCACCCCAATGCAGTCAGTAGATTGCCAATATACATGTCAGCCGGGCGATAGTATTTGGCGAACGAGAAGTGCGTTGCGTTGCAGTAGTCTTCCAGGGTTTCGGCATTCGGATTGATTCGACGCAGTTGGCCCTCCCAGGAGTGACGATGCGTATCGACCATGCCGGGCATGGCAATCATGCCGGATGCCTCGATAACCATAGCGTCGCCGGCCTCGATGTTTTCACCTATGGCCGTGATGGTGCTGCCTTCGATAAGGATATCGCCGCGCGCCAGATTGCCGATATCACCGTCCATGCTCAGCACAGTGGCGCCGCGGATAAGGGTGCGGGCGGCCTGAGCGGTCGGGGCCTGCACAATGCTGCGGTTATATTCAGCCATTTTCTGTACACCTCTTCAAATTTCGTTGGAAGCAATGTACGCAATGCGATACTGCGGGAAAAAGATGGTTAAACTGTTTTTATTATTCAATATCTACGAATAATAACGACTTTACCCGATCACTGCTTTGAGGCTGCTAACAGTCATGGACCGTATTCAAGCGATGCAGGTTTTCGTACGTGTGGCTGAAGCAGGAAGCTTTATCCAGGCGGCGCAGACGCTCTCTCTGCCGGCCTCCACAGTTACCAGCAGCGTTAAAAATCTTGAGAAGTACTTGCAGGTACGCCTGCTGAACAGAACAACGCGTCGGGTCAGCCTGACCTCTGAGGGCGCACAATATCTGGCGCAATGCCGGGAAATATTGGAGCTGATCGAACACACAGAGACCAGCCTGACGGATTCCGTAAAACGGCCACAGGGGCGTTTGCGTGTCGATATGCCGGGTGGCATTGCACACTTCATCGTCATGCCAAACCTGCAAGACTTCTACAGGCGCTACCCGGATATCTACCTGATGATAGGCGTCAACGATCGGCAGGTTGATCTGGTTCAAGAGGGTGTCGATTGCGTTATTCGTACAGGCGAGCTCGATGACTCAACGCTCGTTGCGCGCCCACTCGGTCGGTTTCGCTGGGTAACCTGTGCGTCTGCCGCCTATCTCGAAGAGAACGGCACTCCGCAAAATCCGCAAGATTTGTCTCACCACCGGGCCATCCATTACTTCTCGGGCCGCGCAAGGCAAGCAGGTGAAATGCGCTTTGCCCGTGGTACCGAAAAAATCTCAGTCCCGGTGAACGGCACAGCGGCCGTCAACGAGACTGGGCTTTACATCAAAATGTGCCTTGAAGGCTTCGGGCTGGTGCAGCTCGCTGAGAACGTGGTCAGCGAGCATCTGCGAGAAGGGCGACTGGTCGAAGTGCTTGCTGACTGGCAGCCCGCATCGGTTCCTGTTCACCTGCTATACCCGCATCAGCGCTTTTTATCGCCAGCTGTGAGCGCATTCGCTGACTGGATTGCTGGGCTTGTTCGCGACGATGATTCAGCAGATTCAAGTTGAACGTTGCGCCCGGCCAGCATGCCGGTGAATGCTCCGGCTACGGAGATTGCGGCTGTGATCAGCAGCGGTCCTGTCCAGCCACCGGTCCAGTCGTGCAGTTGGCCCAGCAGCAAGGGGCCTGCGGCTGCCATCAGGTAGCCGACGCACTGCGCCATTCCTGAAAGTGCCGCCGTGTCACCGGCATTTTTTGTGCGCAAGCCGATGAAGGTCAGGCCGAGCATCATGCTGGCACCATAGCCGAAGCCCAGGACCGCGGCCCACAACATGGCGTAGTCTGGCGCGTAAATGAGCCCGATCAGGGATGAGGCGGTTAACAGGCTGACGGTAGCGGCTGCCAGTTTCTGGTCTTTGAGACGACGAAGCGTGGCCGCCAGAATCAAGCCGGGAATGGCCGTCGTCAGTTGAAGCGTGCCGTGTACCGTGCCTGCTTGCTCCGGGGATATGCCATGGTCCATCAGAATGGTCGGCAGCCAGCCGACGGCGACATAAAAAGGCATCGCGTTCAGCCCCATGAACAGTGTGACCTGCCATGCCAGCGGCGAACGCCAGACGGCCACGGTTGGCGCTTGTTTCGGACCTGACAGATTTACGTGTTCGTGTTTTTTCAACTGCGGCAGCCACACCACCAGCGCCAACAACGGGGCTGCGACCAACAAACTCAGGGCAATCGGCCATCCCCATGATTGGGTCAGCGGAACTATTACGGCTGAACCGACAGCGCCCGCTGCACCCATGGTGATGGAATAAGCGCCGGTCATGGACGCCATTTTTGTCGAGAAGTCGCGTTTGATCAGGCCGGGCAGCAGCACGTTGCCCAGGGCGATCCCAGTGCCTATCAATATCGTACCAGCGTACAACACCCATGCGCTGCCTGCGGAGCGGAGCAGGATGCCCGCTGAAATGACCAACAGTGCACCGAAAAGCGTGCGCTCGATGCCGAACCTGCGGGCGACCGATGCGCTGAGCGGGGAGAAGGCTGCAAAGGCAAGTAATGGCAGTGAAGTAAGCAGGCCTAGAGCTGAGGCGCTCAAGCCAAAATCATTCTGGATCAGCGGCAAAACGGGCGCGATGCTGGTAAAGGGAACGCGCAGGTTCACGGCGATAAGCAGAATGCCTGCGACGAGCGCGATGGCATGCCACTTGTTTTTTGTATCTGACATATTCTTTATCTGTCCTCTTAAAAGAAGACAACTGTAGAGAACTTCAGAACCGGCTAATATAGATATCAAGACACCTGATATCTAAATTATGCCAAGCTCAAAAAATGTCGTTTCCTCGCCGGAAGATTTCGATTCAGACCTTTTCGCCCAGGCAGCGATTGCCCTCAAGGTTGCGCCTGACCTCAATGATTCGGGTGCCCGTCCGCATGATCATCGCAAAGGCCAGCTCATCCTGTCTTTGCATGGCGCAGTGAGCTGTGAGGTGCAAAATGCACTCTGGCTTGTCCCTCCCCAGCACGCCGTATGGATCCCGGGCGGCACGCCGCACAGTTGCCGAGTGACCGAAAACGCCCGGACCTGCTTTCTGTTCGTTGAGCCCGGTGCGGCAGCCATGCCTGAAGAATGCTGCACGGTTGCCATTACGCCCCTTGTTCGGGAGATGGTCCTGCATCTCGCTGAACAGGAACCTGCTTACCATTCCGAGGGCAAGACAGCTCGGCTGGTTGCAGTGCTGCTTGAGCAGCTTTCCGATGCCCCGCTGAAAGAGCTGCATTTGCCGATATCAGACCACCCCAAGATCAAACAAATCGCGGATACGCTCTTCTCAGATCCAGGCGACCGAACCACGTTGCGCGAGTGGGCCACTCGGCTTGCAACCAGTGAACGAACGCTGGCCAGGCTTGTAGAAAGCACGACCGGGCTGAGCTTCGGACGCTGGCGTCAACAATTGCATTTGATGATCGCACTGAGTCATTTGGCGGAGGGGGTATCCGTGCAACGTGTGGCGGGCATCCTGGGATATGACTCTGTTAATGCATTCATCACTATGTTCAAGAAAGCACTGGGTAAACCGCCTACTCAGTATTTTTCCTCTCTGCGCTAGTGCTCTGCTGGCTGATACAAAGCGCCGAGGCTGTAGAACGATCTGTCTGCTATTGGCCGTCTGCTGCCTGTCGCAACGGCAGTTTTTGGCGAATGCTGGCCCTCACTCTAAACCGTTTCATGCACTTAACTCACGGGTGGCTCAGGACATCCGCCTCCCCCGCTGCTACGCTTTCGGCTCCTTCATTGGAGTCGAAACAATGCCCACTGAATATTCACTGCCTGATGTCCTTGAGCGTCTGTACCAAAACCAGCTCGTCTTAGAGGCGGCGGTGATGGAGTTGACGTTGTGGATTGAGCGCAAGGGTACGACGGACACAGGCGACAATATCCGCGGCGCGCTACAAACGATTGGAGAGAACGCCGGACACATCAAACAAGGTTTGGCAAAACTGAAGGCCCGAGGCCCACACTAATTAAGCTGTCCACGACGTCCCGCATGCGACAGCCTTGCTTGGACTTTGTGCGCTTACAGTCCGGGCCATCTGTTCGGCGCAAAGGATGACCCCACACTTTACAGTTCGTCAGGTACAAATCCTAAACTCCCTGCTTTTATGTAAAATGGCATAATATGCCAACGTTCGAAACAATATGTTTGCCCAGAGTTGGAGCTAATGATGGCGACGCGAAACGTTGTGCTCACCCCTCACCAAGAACAGGTTATCCAGGACCTGGTCCAGTCCGGCCGTTATCAAAATGCCAGCGAAGTAATGCGAGAAGGCTTAAGGCTATTGGAGCAACGCGTCGCCGAAGATACCGCCAAAATTGAGGCCCTGCGTCAGGCGACCTCGATCGGCATCATGGACCTTGAGCACGGGCGCTTTACTCAGGTGAACGAAGGAGATCTGGAGCACTACCTCGAGGGCTTGAGCCTGGAGGCCACCCTCCCCGCGCGAGAGAAACACTGAGCATGCCGCAGTATCGGATTTCCAACGCGGCGCGTGCCGACATTGTCGACATCCTCAGGCTCTCCCAAGCGCAGTTCGGCGATCAAGCACGCCAGCGCTACCAGGCGCTGATCCTCGCGGCGCTGCAAGCGCTTGCCGACACGCCTTATTGCATTGGCAGCCATGACCGCGATGAGCTTGCACCGGGCCTTCGCAGCTATCATCTCACCTATTCACGCCAGCAGGCCAGACATCCCCATGGAACGGTCAAAAGCCCACGCCACGTCGTATTTTATCGTTTGGCAAATGACGACGTGATCGAGGTCGTCCGACTCCTTCATGACGCCATGGAAGTGCAGTTGCACTTACCTAACGACTGATCAGCGACCTGGCCCAACGGCTTAACTGGCCAGGAATAGCGAAGGTAAGGCGTCCCCTCTATATCTCAACCTGAGCGCCCTCGTTGTCAGCCGACTTGGCGGCCAATTGAGGCGGGAGGTTCGGTGTCCACCGGGCTATCGAGACCCACGACCAGAGCCCTGGCAACATCACGCAGAGCACGAGCATCTCGCGGGTCAATTTCAGGATAGGTGCAGAGAGACAGACCCGACAACTCCACTTAAGGATGTCGACTCATTACCCAAATCCTCTTCCGAGCGACCAAGGATTTGCCAGATACGGGTTGCTCATCCAGTATACGGAGGCGCACTGAATACCAGTGACGGCCACCCAGATCCATGTCAGAAATCGCCATTCGCGATCGCTCGCACACCCTGTGCAATTGGGGGCATAAATGGGGGCATAATTCGCTTTTTTCAAGCTGAAACTACTGTCCTAGAGCCTAGTCAAAATGTTCTTCGGCGACCCCGATAGTTTGTAACTGGGTACATAGCCCCCGTACGGCGCGGGTGGGTCGGGGAGTACGACACCGCGTTAGGCAAGCTTTGCGCACGAGCTCATGCGGGCTCCTTGTGATGGACAGACCGTCGGGAGCCGACAGCCTGCCCTCCGGAAACTTGCGGTTTACTTGCCCAGAATGTTCTTCAACGCAGCGGTATGGCCGGCCGGGTCGTTTACGCTGGACATCACTTCGATAACGGTGATCGTCTGATCGTTCATCGTCATCAACGAGGCCACCAGTAGTTTCAGGCCGTTGAAATCGTCGGTGCCGTCCAGGCGGTACATCTTCAAGCCATTCACCTGAATGGTCTTCTCGCTAGTCGTGCGAAAGTTGGGTGACGCGGCCTGCTGCTTTTCTTTCAAGGTATCCACGGCAAGGCGAAACGCAGCGTCCGGGGTGGTGCCCGCAGTCGACGCCGGACCTTCGGTAACGATGATGGCCTGCTCGCTTTTCGGATCGAAGTACATCGTGCCGCCGTTCTCGCTGTTCAAGGTGCGGGCCTCGACGCCTTTGAGCACGAACTTCAGCTTGCCGCCTGCCAGGGACACCGATTGCATGTCCGCTGCCGCCATAGCGGTTTTGTCAGGCGGCGCAGCAACGGCCATGGAGGCCGCGCCGCTCAAGGCAGCAAGCACGCACAAGGAATGGGTCCAGCCCAACAGCACATGTTTCGACATTAATAGCGCCTTTGTTTTCAGGCCGTCGTATGCCGACGGTCTATCGTGCGAACAGCCTAGCTTAGTTGCCTGCTCACTTGCCCAGGATGTTGTTCACCGCCGCAGCGTGTCGCTCATATTTGCGGTCAGCATGGGGGTTGATACTTTTCGCGAAGAGCACCCGGTTTTAGGGGTCGTGTTGGGGTATAAGTCAGTTCGATAAAAGGCAGTACCCCTATGTCGCGCTCAAACAGATCCATTCAGGCAGTACTTCTGTCAGGCGTTTTGTTTCAGTTGCGCGAAGTAACGTTCCACTTCGCCGGACAACCAATGGGAGAATTCGCGTTGTTTGTCTTGCGAACTTTCCCTGGGTGGCCACACCAGCCAATAGGGGTAGGCGTACGGCGCACTGACGTCACACAGCTGAACCAGCTCGCCCCGCTCGATAGCGTCATGTACCAGGCTGCGCCGCTCCAGCGCGATGCCTTGCCCCAGGCGAACGGCTTCCAATACCAGGTTGGAATCATTGCTGCATAACCCCTTGCGCGCGTCGCCCATCTTGACGCCGGCCGCTTCGCACCAGGGCAACCACGATTCAGTGTTGTAGATGATCGGGCTGTCGATGATTTCTTGCGGCGTCTGCGGCAGGCGTCCGCCATTGAAATGGGGAGCGGCAACTACCACGACTTCATCGTGAAACAACAGTTTTTGCTCGACGCCCTCCCAATCACCCTTGCCCATGCGGATGCCGATATCCACCGACTCCTGATGCAGGTTGGAAATTGTCAGGCTGGCTTGCAGGCGAATGCTGATATGCGGGTAAAGCTGCTGAAAACCCGGTAGGCGCGGTATCAACCACGACCGGCCGAACGACGGCAGAACCGCCACCACCAACTCCCCCATCTTGGGCTGGGCCTGGATCAATCGAGTGGCCTCGGCGATGTCGCCCAGGGCTTTACGAATCTGCAGCGCATACAGTCGCCCATCCTCGCTGACACGCAAGCCCCGCCCTTCGCGCACAAATAGCGTCAACCCGACAATCTCCTCCAGTACCTTGATCTGCTGGCTGACAGCTGAATGCGTGACGTGCAATTCCTTGGCGGCGAGGGTGACGCTTCCCAACCGGGAAGTGGCTTCGAAACTGCGCAGGCAGGTCAAGGGAGGAAATGCACTCATGTAAGCCAACCTAACCTTTCTCGGTAATATTTATCGATATTTTGCGGCCAGAACACAGGCTAAAGTAATCTCAAATTAACAATCCTGCCAGCCACAGGGTCTTTCCGCGCCACCCTCACCTCGCGAACTGCGAGCTACTGCTCAACCTGTACAAGTACCTCAAGTATCCCCATTGAAGATTACCCTGACGTAAATGGAGGCTTCATGAAACTGGTCGGCATGCTGGACTCGCCCTACGTGCGCCGCGTAGCAATTTCCCTGGATCTTTACGGCGTCGATTTTGAGCATCAGCCACTTTCGGTATTCAGCACCTACGAACAATTCGCCAGGATCAACCCGGTGGTAAAGGCGCCCAGCCTGGTGCTGGATGATTCAACCGTGTTGATGGACTCAAGCCTGATTCTCGATTACTTCGAAGCGCTGGCTCCGGCTGATAGAAAGCTGTTGCCACAGCCAGCCAGCGCGCGAGCCCAGGACCTGCAATTGACGGGGCTTGCCCTGGCCGCTTCTGAGAAAACCGTACAGATCGTGTACGAACATAACCTGCGCCCCGCAGAAAAACTCCACGAGCCCTGGCTCGACCGGGTAACCGGCCAGTTGCTGGCAGCCTACTCGGCCTTGGAAAAACGCCTGGCCCATGCGCCGAATCAAGCCCTGACGCAAGGTGCCGTCAGCGCGGCAGTGGCCTGGTCTTTCAGCCAGTTCAAAATCGCCTCGATGGTTGACGCCGAGGCCTTCCCGCACTTGCAACTCCATGCCAGGCGTCTTGAGGAACACCCAGCCTTCAAGCGATACCCCATCGAATAAGCGCCCTGCAACGTACCGCGATCAGCAACACCTTCACGCCTATCGGCACCGGCCGTGACGCGGATGCAAAACCCGTGCGCCTGCAAGGCTCAGTCAGTTCTCCGGCAAGCTGACAGCGCCCGGCTGAACCTCAGCTGAAGGCAATGGTTATCGGGCTTAAAGCGTTTGATAAATACCCGCGCCTATTCAGATCATGGCAAGCCTGTTTCGCAAGGCTTGGCCGCTGGTATTCAACCTTCAGGAATATGCCGTTGACGTTCCCGATTCCCCAGTGTCTTTCAGCCCTCGTGTTAGCTGCCGCTGTGCTGGTAACGCCGGCTCTGGCGGCAAGCCATGCCGAGGGTTTTGCCAAAGACGTAACCGGCGGTGGCCAAGTTGCGGCCGTGCGCCCCGCCACACCGGCCGCACTGCAAAAGGCGCTGTGTGCAAGCTTCGACCCACGGGGCAACTGCACCGATGACACCCCGCGCGTCATCGCCCTGGACCATACGTTTGATTTTCGCGGTTCGGTTGTGTCCGACGGCAGCGCCACGGTCACAGAGGCCGGGTGCATGGCCAACGCTTGCCCCCAGGGCGGCGGGCAATGGGCAATCGACGGTGCCAACCATTTCTGCCAGTCGAAACCGCCGGCCACGGTGACGTATGACAAGGCTGGGGTTGCAGCGTTTGAAGATCGGTTCGAACAAGACCCTTATAGGCATAGGGGCTCATGCCGGTATCCAGGGCATGGGGTTGGTCATCGGCAGCGCCTGAGTGGCGATGACTACCGCCCTCGGGATGCTTCTGTGCTGGAGGCGTTCAAGACCTATCGTCAATACCTTGTTGCACCGCAGCCAGCCGACCTTGCGCGAATTGCAGTGCGGCGCGATGCCGGTACGGGCCACCTGGATTTGGGTAGCCACTGATGCGATGTCTACTGCTGCTCATGCTCTGCTCACTGGCGAGCCCTGCCTTCGCCGGTTCTGATCAATCGGCAACCATAAATCAGTCACCCCGCAGTTGACAGCGCGCGGCTGTTCGGCACAAGCGCCTTCTTTGACTATCTAGCGCAGCGGGTCGACGTGTTCGACGACTCGGCCTGGAAACCCGCTCACCCTAAAGCCGTGTCTAAAAACATCATCACGGCAAATCCGAGCATCAAGCCGAGGGTCGCGGGTGTCTCGTGGCCATTGCGATGGGTTTCGGGAATAACCTCATGTGACACGACAAATATCATTGCGCCCGCTGCCAGCCCCAGGGCGACGGGATAGCCCAAGGCATATCCACTTGAAATGCCCAAGCCCACCACAGCGCCTATTGGCTCCATCAATCCAGAGCCGATGGCAATCAACATCGCGCGATACGCCGAGAGCCCGGTGACGCGCAATGCAAGCGCCACCGCCAAGCCTTCGGGTATGTCCTGGATCGCGATGGCCGTGGTCAAGGGCACCCCGACCTTAAGGTCGCCATCGGCAAAGCTGACACCGATGGCCATACCTTCCGGGAGGTTGTGCAACGTAATGGCGAGTACAAACAACCACACCCGATTGAACCGTTCGGTATGCGGGCCTTTACGTCCGCTTTGCGAATGCTCGTGTGGAACAAAGCGCTCCAAGCCAACCATGAGCGCGACGCCCAGCCCCAGCCCTGCCACCACTACGCAGGCAGCCCAGACCTGATTACCCGTCATTGCCTGTGCGGCATCGATACCGGGAAGAATCAAAGAAAACGAACTCGCGGCGAGCATCATCCCGGCTGCAAAGCCGAGCATGGTGTCTTGAGTGCGTGAGCTGATGCTGCGTAGCGCTATCGCTGCGATTGCGCCTAAAGCCGTCGCGCTGAACCCGCTCAGGCCACCCAGGAGGGCAAAACGCAAATTGGACACATCGGCCTTGAACAGGGCGCTGTATCCGCAGACCAGCAGCAGTAGCATCACACTCAGGATCGCCGCCCAGAACAACGCGCCCGCCCATCCAAGCTCGAACGCACGACTTAAATGGCCACGCGAGGCTGACTGCGCGGACGTAGACCTATCAAGCATCGTTATCTCCTCGGTGGCGGGCGTATCGTTGAGGGTTCAATCACGCACTGAGTCGCTGTCATGGGATTTTACCGGCGGCTCCAAAGTTCCAAAGCGTTGCCCGCCTTTACGTTGTTCCGCCACTGTTTATAACGCTGCGCGTCGAACGGGCTGTTGGCACTTCACACGCGCACTTAAATGCTATCAATCTAATATTTCGGACGTTAATAAAGTTAGACGAAGCGGCACTGTTGCGCGGCGCTTGTATAAGTTTTTTCACCGAGTCGACCGTTCGTCGCCAATTCATCTCATTGCTCAAAACGTTTTCGCGGGCCGCGTTATCGGAGTAGATATCCATTAGCGAAGTGGATAACTAGCGAAACGACAACTCACCGATGGAGAAATACCATGACGACGAGTAATAAGAACCCGGGCAACTTCGCCAATGATCCTCAGAAAGCATCGGAGGCGGGAAAGAAAGGTGGCCAAGCGTCCGGCGGTAACTTTGCAAACGACCGTGAGAAAGCGTCGGAAGCGGGCCGTAAAGGTGGCCAGAACAGCCATGGCGGCGGCCGTAAGTCCTCATAGCAAAGCGGCCCAGTCGCCCTCCTAGTTATCAAAGGGAATAAACGATGCGAACAACAGTGGATGGTCAACAAAGCGATTTTTATCGCGGATCGGTTATGGAAAGGCACGCTGATACAAACACAAGCGGACGTTCTCATACGACGGCGAGTTATGAATACCAGCGAATGCCAGAAAGAACCGAAGTAACAATAGGTGTTTCACACACACCTCCCTTGTGCGAAAGGCACTTATAAGCAGTGCACACACAGTTGTTTAGTGTGGCTTTCGTAGCATTAAAGCGACGTAACCTAACCCACATAGCAACGAGGTAAATCAACATGAGCACTCAAGACAAGCAAGGCCAAATGAGCGTCAATGAAGCCGGTAAAAAAGGCGGCGAAGCTACGTCCGCTTCTCATGACAAAGAGTTCTATCAAGAGATCGGTAGCAAAGGCGGCCAGAACAGCGGCGGTAACTTCAAAAATGACCCTGAGCGCGCCGCCGAAGCGGGCAGTAAGGGCGGCCAGAACAGTGGCGGCAACTTCGCCAACGACCGTGAGAAAGCTTCTGAAGCGGGGCGTAAAGGTGGCGAACACAGCCATGGTGGCGGCCGCAACAGTTGATGTGCTGGATGCAGGGGAGCGGCGCTCCCCTGTCTTTATGGATGAGGGACACCATGCCTTTACACATTATCAACTTTACCGGACCGATCACCGCGTCGACCTGCAGCCAGCTTATCCAACAAGCCTCGCTGGCCGTGCAGCAAGACGCCTCTGGCCTGGTCCTGAACATTGCCACCATGGGCGGTGAATGCAGCTACGGTTTCACGATGTATAACTTCCTGCTGTCACTGCCGATCCCGGTACACACCCACAACCTGGGCACCGTGGAATCGATGGGCAATATTATTTTCCTGGCCGGTGAGCGGCGGACCGCCTGCAAGCACAGCAAGTTTCTGTTCCACCCGTTCCATTGGCATTTGCAAGGTTCTATCGACCATTCGCGCATGTCCGAATATGCGATGAGTCTTGACTACGACTTACAGTTGTACGCACGCATCGTCGCCGAGCGCACGCTGGATGCCGCCGAAAAACTGGAAACCGAAAAATACCTGATCGCCGCGCCGCGCATTCTCGACCCGCCGAATGCCATGACCGCCGGATTGATCCATGCCATCGAGCTGCCTGTTATCAAGGCAGAGTTCGTGAGTAGTTTCATACACTCCTAGTTATTCAGAGGGGAGCACGGCAATAAGTAACGGAACACGTCCATCATTATCGAGGACCGATAAGTGTGCCGTATGTTTCTCAGCGCGCAGCCTGCTCACTTATAACTTCCAGAACTCCTGTTTTGCCCGTACTCAGTACGGGCTTTTTTTTGCCGAATGATAGAGGCCCTCTGTGGGCTTGAACCCGGTCAATCATCTTCGTGCAAGTGAGCATCCGCGCAAGGTAATCGCCCCGACTCTCCGCCGGCGATTCGTTCCGCCTGATCAATACCGCGTTTGAGCGCATCCCGCACTGTCCATTCAGCGCCCGGCAATTGTTGGCTGCGCTCGGCAACACACTGCCCCGTAGCGGTATAGACGCAGACCAACACTTCTATATCCGCGTCCGTACGCTCTCGCGCCCTGACTTCGATATGACAACCGTTTTCCACCTCTTGGGTAAAACACTCTTCTTTCAATTGCTTTTCGATCCAAGTGTTGTAGGCATTACCTCGAATAAACATAAGTCATCTCCCGCATCGTTAGTTGGCCGGCCGTTACGTGAGACCTGAATCCTTATCCGGGATTCCGTATTTTTTTGCACGAGATTCGAACAAGCGCTTATACAAAAGCACCCGCGTTTCGCTTGTTAAGCCGTTCGTCAGGCGAAGTAACAAATTGTTAAACCAACCCTTCACGTCCAATTCAAATTGTTCGGGTAAGGGGTTTTAACACGCACAGCGTCAGCGGTTCGCTTGAATGACTTGGGCATACAAGCGCAACGCACTCATCGCGGATATTTATCAACACAGGAGCACGGCATGAAACGCGCGAGTTATGGCCTGGCCTATATCGCCAGCCTCTTCTTATTAACCGGCTGCAATCTGGTGGTGTTCAACCCAAAGGGCCAGATTGCAACCGACGAGCGCAACCTGATTATCCTCGCCACCGGCCTGATGTTGCTGGTGGTCGTGCCGGTGATCGTGCTCACGTTCGTGTTTGCCTATCGCTATCGCGCGACCAACAAAAAAGCCCGTTACTCGCCCCGTTGGGCCAGTTCGCACAAAATCGAAGCCGTGGTGTGGGGCGTTCCGTTGCTCATCATCATCGCCCTGGGATGGGTGACGTGGGAAACCACCCACGCCCTCGACCCCTATCGCCCGCTCGACTCCGACAAACAACCGCTCAATGTGCAAGTGGTGGCCACTGACTGGAAGTGGCTGTTTATTTACCCCGACCTGGGTGTCGCCAGCGTGAACGAGCTTGCCCTGCCGGTGCATACGCCGGTGAGCTTTACCATCACGTCCGACGCCGCCATGACCTCCTTTTTCATCCCGGCCCTGGGCGGGCAGATCTACGCCATGGCCGGGATGCAGACCAAGTTGCACCTGATCGCCAACGAGACCGGCGAGTTCAGAGGCATTGCCGCCAATTACAACGGCCCCGGTTTTTCCGACATGCACTTCTCCACGCTGTCACTGAGCGACACCGACTTTCAAGCCTGGCTGACAAAGGTCAAGGGTGCGCCGACGCAGCTGGACCACACCAGCTATGCGCAATTGGCCAAGCCTAGCACCCGGCACCCGGTGACCTATTACTCGGCGGTACAGGAGCGGCTGTTCCTGGACATCGTCGACAAATATGAAGGCATGAACAAGGCCGACAAAACCCAGCGCCGCCAGACCCGGTTGAACAGCACCGGCGAGCGCGCGGATCACTACCTGGTGCAGGAGCGTTAACAATGTTCGGAAAACTTTCGTGGGAGGCGATCCCAACAAGCGAGCCCATTGTGATGTACACGCTGGCCTTCGTTGGGCTGATCGGTGTGGCGTTGGTGGGGTCGATTACCTGGAAACGCAAATGGGGTTATTTGTGGCGCGAATGGTTTACCTCGGTGGACCACAAGAAAATCGGCTGCATGTACATCATCGTGGCGCTGGTGATGCTGCTGCGCGGCTTCTCCGACGCGATCATGATGCGTACCCAGCAAGCCATGGCCGCCAGCGGCGGGCCAGGTTACCTGCCGCCTGAACACTACGACCAGATCTTCACCGCCCACGGCGTGATCATGATCTTCTTTATGGCCATGCCTTTCGTGGTCGGCTTGATGAATATCGTGGTGCCGTTGCAGATCGGCGCGCGCGATGTGGCCTACCCGTTTCTCAACGCGCTGAGTTTCTGGCTGTTCGTGGTCGGCGCGGCACTGGTCAACATTTCGCTGGGGGTGGGCGAGTTTGCGCGCACCGGCTGGGTTGCCTATCCGCCGTTGTCCGAGCTGGGTTACAGCCCCGGCGTCGGCGTGGACTATTACATCTGGTCACTGCAGATATCCGGCATCGGCACGTTACTCACGGGGGTGAATTTCTTCGTGACCATCCTGAAGATGCGCACCGAAGGCATGACCCTGTTCAAGATGCCCGTGTTCACCTGGAACGCACTGTGCACCTCGGTGCTGATCCTGGCGTCGTTCCCGATCCTGACCGCCACCCTGCTGATGCTGACCCTGGACCGTTACCTGGGCATGCATTTTTTTACCAACGAAGCCGGTGGCAACCCGATGATGTACGTCAACCTGATCTGGGCCTGGGGGCACCCGGAGGTGTATATCCTGATCCTGCCGGCGTTCGGGGTGTTTTCCGAGATCGCGGCCACCTTCAGCAGCAAGCGGCTGTTCGGCTACGTGTCGCTGGTGTGGGCAACGATCGCGATTACCGTGCTGTCGTTCATCGTGTGGTTGCACCATTTCTTCACCATGGGCTCGGGCGGTAACGTCAACGCGTTCTTCGGCATCATGACGATGATCATCGCCGTACCAACCGGGGTAAAAATCTTCACCTGGCTGTTCACCATGTACCGTGGACGGGTGCGCTTCGAGACGCCGATGCTGTGGACCCTGGGCTTTATCGTGACGTTCAGCATCGGCGGCATGACCGGCGTGCTGCTGGCCGTGCCCGGCGCCGACTTCATGCTGCACAACAGCCTGTTCCTGATCGCTCACTTTCATAACGTGATCATTGGGGGCGCGGTGTTCGGCTACATGGCCGGCCTGACCTATTGGTTCCCCAAGGCCTTTGGTTTTCGCTTGTACGACAAACTGGGGCGTATCGCATTCTGGTGCTGGCTCATCGGCTTTTATTTCGCCTTCATGCCCTCGTACGTGCTGGGCTTCATGGGCATGACGCGCCGCCTCAACCACTTCAACAACCCGGAATGGCGGCCCTGGCTACTGCTCGAACTGGTGGGCGTGGCGATTATCCTCTGCGGTGTCGCGTCCCAGGCCCTGCAACTGTTTGTCAGCATCCGCTACCGTCATCGCTATCGCGACCTCACCGGCGACCCTTGGGACGGCCGCACCCTGGAATGGGCCACCGCCTCTCCGCCACCGCTGTACAACTTCGCCGAGCAACCCAAGGTCAGCGACCTGGATGCGTACTGGGGCATGAAGGAACGCGGCGTCAGCACCCTCAGCCACACCGACTACCGAAGCATCCACATGCCGCGCAACACCGCTTCGGGCTTGGTCATCAGCCTGTTCGCACTGGTCTGCAGCTTTGCCCTGGTCTGGCATATCTGGTGGTTGGCGGCCTTCGGCCTGGTGGCATCGGTGGTTGCATTCCTGGTGCGCAGCTACGACGAAGACACCGATTACTTCGTGCCCGCGCAAGAGGTCGCGCGCATCGAAAAGGCACGCCTGAAAGACCTGGCAGAGGCTTGACCCATGTCCAACATCATCATCGAAACAGACGTTGCGCATACCCACGAACAAGGGCACGAAGACGCCGGTTCCCTGAGCCTGTTCGGGTTCTGGATCTACCTGATGACCGACTGCATCCTGTTCGCCACGTTGTTCGCAGGCTATGCCGTGTTGCGCGACAGCGTGGCCGGCGGCCCTTCGAGCGTGGATATTTTCGAACTGCCCTATGTGCTGGGTGAAACCATGCTGCTGCTGTTGAGCAGCATCACCTACGGCTACGCGATGCTCGCCATGAACCGTGGCCAGCAAGCCCAGGTCCTGCGGTGGTTGGGGCTCACATTTGTGCTGGGTGCGGGCTTTATCGCCATGGAGTTCAACGAATTCCACCACCTGATCGAAGAAGGCCATGGGCCGGACCGCAGTGCGTTCCTGACCGCATTCTTCACGCTCGTGGGCACCCACGGCGCGCACGTGCTGACGGGGTTGATCTGGATGGCGGTGCTGATGGCCCAGGTCTATCAACGTGGCCTGACCAACACCAATGCCACGCGCCTCAGTTGCCTGAGTTTGTTCTGGCACTTTTTGGACGTGGTGTGGATCTGCGTGTTTACCGTGGTCTATCTGTTAGGGGTGGTGTGAAATGTACAAACAAAGTTCGATTCACAGCAGCGCCGGTACAAGCCATGGCAGCAGCCGTTCGTACCTGGTCGGGTTCCTCGTTTCGGTGCTGCTGACCCTGGCCCCGTTCGCCCTGGTGATGTTCCCGTCACTGCCGCGCACCGTTACCGCATGGCTGGTGGTGTCGCTGGGCGCGATACAAGTCATCGCCCACCTCAAGTACTTCCTGCACCTGGACACGGCGGCAGAACAACGCTGGAACTTGATCGCATTGGTTTTTTCAGTGGTCATCATTTTGCTGCTGGTGGGGCTCTCGCTATGGATCATGGACAATATTCATCACAATATGCTGGCGCACTGAAACACTGGATAGGGCTACTCAATGTCGGGGTTCAATTGACGAAGCCCGGCATCATTTTCGGTAACCTCGCGTCAGTGCTCGGCGGTTACTTCCTGGCCTCCAGCGGTCATTGGGTGGCACCGTTGCGTTTGCTGGCGACCCTGCTCGGCACCGCGCTGGTGATCGGTTGCAGCTGCGTGCTGAACAACTGCGTTGACCGCGACATCGACCGGCGTATGGTGCGCACCTGTCACCGGGCGCTGGCCCTGCGAGCGATCACGGTGCCCAGCGCCGTAAGCTATGCCCTTGCGCTGGGCATCGCCGGCTTCAGTTTGTTGTGGGCTGCCAGCAATGTGTTGGCCTGCATCCTGGCGATGGTCGGCGTGGTTATCTACCTGGGGGCTTATACCTACTGGTTGAAGCGACGGTCGCATTGGGCAACCTTAATCGGCAGCCTCTGTGGGGCGATGCCGCCCGTTATAGGTTATGCCGCGGTCACCGGCCGGTTTGATGCCACGGCGATGCTGCTGATCGCGGTGTTCGGCTGCTGGCAGATGCCTCATTCACACGCCATCACCGTGATGCGGCGCGAGGATTTTCGCGCGGCGCGCCTGCCCTTACTGACGCTGTCCCAAACCCACAGGCAAATACAGGCGTACATGCTGGCCTTCCTGGCCAACGCTGTGTTGCTGGGTGTGGTGGCCCAAATGAACGTGCTGTATTTCACCGTGGTAAGCGGCCTTAGCGCTTACTGGCTGGCACTCGCCAACAGCCCTGTGCGCCTGATTGATCCGACACGCTGGGCACGCACGTTATTTGGTTTTTCGATTCTGCTGATACTGGCTCTGGATCTTTCGCTGGCGTTGAACAGCGGGCGCCAAGGCTCACTTTCATGCGGGGTGCAGGCGCCCGCCATCATGCGGTCGGGCGCCTGACGCAACGTCAGCGCTTGGCCTCTTCATCGGGGGCCGCAGAGCGCTGCAGAAACGCTTGGGTGAGCTCGGGCAAATGTTCGCGCAACCAGTCAGCCATGGCGACTTCCTGCGGCAGGATCTTTTCACAGGCCGCTTTGGTTTCGGCGTCACCGGCCTCCTGCGCGGCCGCGATGAGCACCGTGTAGCTGGCGATCTCCATATTTTCAAATACGTAGCCGGCCATGGCGCCCTTGATGACCTCATCGCTCATCAGTGAGCCACCGACCGCCTGCCCGAACGCCATCAACTTGCCGCCGATGTCTTTGAGCGTCGAGGAGCTGCCGCCCAGGCGCGTCAGGCATTCGTCAATCAACCTCTGCTGGTCGAGAGTCTCTTCTATATGCTGGTCGATGCGGGCCTTGAGCCGTGGGTAGTGCTCCAGGCGCTCGGATTGTGCCTTGAGCATTTTTTCGGCCTGTTGCTCCATCGCATGCGCATCGCGTAGCCAGTCGAGCAGGTTTTCCTGTGGAGTTGCCATGTCGTTAATCCTCGTCAAAAAAATGCTGAACCGCCGCACGCCGGCAAGCGTGCGGTTGCCTTGAGTCAAATGGCAGGCTTGGGCGGGATACCCGCCCCCAGGTCAGCCCCGGTAGTGGGGTCGCTGGCGGGGTCCGAGAGCGTGCGGATCTTCATCGCACTCAGTTGCGCTTCCTCGTCGGCGTCCAGTTGCACCGTGGCCATGCCGTCGCCGCCATCCACCGCGGGTTGCGGGTTTTCCACGAACGTCCATTCTTCGCCCTGGTTCCAGGGCCCGCGAACATTCCCCTCGCCCTGCGACATGTTGAAGTACACCTGGGTGAACTCAGGCATGCCCGGCAACTTGCCTTGGGGGAAATTCGGCTGAATCGCATGCAACGCCTTTTCAAAGGACAGTTGATGCGCGATCTCGCGCGTCATCAGGAAGCCCAGCGCCTCCTTGACGCCCGGGTCGTCCGTGACGTTCATCAGGCGCTCATACACGATTTTGGCGCGGGCTTCAGCGGCAATGTTGGAGCGCATGTCGGCGGTAGGCTCACCGATCGTGTCGATATAAGCCGCTGTCCATGGCACGCCGGCGCTATTGGTCAACGGCGAACCGGCGCCATACAGCAGGCTGGTGATATGCGAGTCATTGCCCGCGCCGTTGAGCGCGCGATACAACTCGCCCTCCTCCTCCACGCCCTCGGCCATGCGCCCCTTGGCGCCCTTGTTGAGCATCACGATGATGGATCCCACAACCTCCAGATGGCTGAGCTCCTCGGTGGCGATGTCCATCAACAGGTCTTTGCGCCCCGGATCGTCCTCGGCCAGCGCTTGGGTGAAATAGCGCGACGCTGCCGCCAATTCACCCTGAGCGCCGCCAAACTGCTCAAGCAAAAGGTTCGCCAACCCCGGGTTAGGCTCGGCCACGCGCACGGTGTATTGAAGTCGCTTGTTATGTAGAAACATGAACAAATCTCCTCAGGCTTATTGAAAAGGAGACGGCCCCTTGGAAGGCGCGCCTACTTTTATGTGAAGCGAGCACCCAGAGGAAATTTCAAAATAAAGCGATGCATTTCGACCAGCGGTTATGTGCTACAGGCCAAGCGAAACGGCGGCCCTGGCGTGCCGAGTGCCGTCAGCGTTATCGCGATTGAACGCCTGTTTGGCCGCACCTTCTAATGCTTGCACTGCCTGAACCTGGCAAGCGCCCCCCATGCACACCTCGATCAATCGACCATGGAAGGTATCCGAAATGAACCACACCACACTCCACGTACTCTGCCTGACTACCGCCGTTACTCTGCTCACAGCCTGTGCCGGCAATAACTCGGCCTCCAATGTCGTGGCGCCTGGTAAGGCGAAATCACCAACCCTGCAATCTCTCGACGCCGGGGCGGCGCTGCTCCAATCGCGCCCGCCCATCGATGCGCTGAACGCTTACCTGGACGGCTTCCACTTTTATAATGGCCACCCCGACGTGCAAATGGAGGCCCATCATTACTGCTCGGTGCTCAACGAAGAAGTGATCCAGTGCGTGATCTACGACGGCAATCGCAAGGATGCAAAGTTGATGGGCGTGGAATACATCATCAGCGAACCATTGTTCGGCACGCTGCCGGCCGCTGAAAAAGCGTTGTGGCACAGCCACGTGCATGAAGTGAAATCAGGCCAGTTGGTCGCACCCGGCATCCCCGAAACGGCCGAGCACGCCCTGATGGAAAAACTCGTGCATACCTATGGCAAGACTTGGCACACCTGGCATACCGACCTCAACAAGCGTCTGCCGCTGGGTGTCCCTCAGCTCATGATGGGGTTCACCGCCGACGGCCAGGCCGACCCGGACATGGTCGCCGAGCGCGACCAGCGCATGGGCATCGACAGCGCCGAAAAAAAGCAGGCGCGCATCGACATCGTCGCGCCGCCGATCGCACCCGGCGCCGACGCATGGCGCCAGGGCACTGTCATCCAGATCATCGACCCGACCGCAACGGCCCATCAGCATTGAACGCGGCGCTGGCCATCCGAGCCTGCCCGGCACGTCAGTCGATCCAAGGGAACAACCGGTCGAGTGCAGCGTCATCATTAAAAACGCGGGGCATTTGGCCCCGCTATCGCGCATAAAGGATGGCAATCATGTTCGATAAAAAAAACCGCTACATCGTCAGTTTCATCCACGACAACCAGCCGCAAAGCCGGACGCTGGAGCATGACAGCGACAGCCTCGCAAACACCGCGCTGACGCTGAACGGCTTTGGCTATCGCTGGTTTCGATGCCACGGTTCAGAACCACAGCAAAACCATCGCACCGACCAGCGCCAACACCGCGGATAACGCCGACACCTGAGTGGAGGTCAGCGCCAGCGCGCTGTCGCGGGAGCGGCCGACGAAACGGCCGCGAGTGCGGTGCAGTTCAGCGCTCAGCGGTTGGCACAAGTTGTCGCCGTGGTCGCCGCTCTCATCTTCCTGGCTCATTTGGCCCGGATAGCACTGCCGCGCGAGCATATGATCGAGCAGCCCCGGGATCAGGCAACTGCCGACAATCGCCTTGATGCTTTCCATGCCCAGCCACAACTCGCGCGGCGTGCGCCGCACCACACTGAAGATCGCCCGAGCGGCCACGTCGGGGTCGTGGATGGGTGGCACCGGTTGCGGGCGTTTGTCGAGTTTGTTGCGCGCCCAGTCGAACTGCGGCGTGTTGATCGCCGGCAACTGCACCATGCACACACGAATGCGACTGCGCTCGTGCAGCAGCTCACAACGCAGCGCGTCGGTAAACCCGCGAACGGCGAACTTGGCGCCGCAATAAGCCGATTGCAAAGGAATGGCGCGATAGGCCAGCGCCGAGCCCACCTGGATGATCACGCCGCTATTGCGCGGGCGCAGCAATTTCAAGGCGGCCAGCGTGCCATTAACGGTGCCCAGGTAAGTGACGTCGGTGACGCGGCGGATTTCCTGCGCGGTGAGTTTTTCAATGGGTGAGAACGCCGTGACCATCGCGGAATTTACCCACACCTGCAGCGGGCCCAGTTGCGCCTCAAGCGCAAGGGCCGCCGCTTCAAGCGCCTGCGCATCGGCCACATCGACACTTATCGCCGTGACCGCCTGGCCGTACTGCGCCAGCTCTTCGCGCGTTGCCGCCAGAGCGGCCTCATCGCGTGCCAGCAGGCCGATGCGGTAACCGGCGGCGGCGAAACGATGCGCCGTGGCCCGCCCTACCCCCGCGCTCGCACCGCAGATCACCACCAGGCCGTTGTTCTGCTGATCCATTGCCACCTCCCACACGTTTGTGACGTCGCCTGCCCTCAACAAAATGGACGATAGGCAAACGCCGACAGTTCGATATTTTTGGAGGCCATGGTCGGCGCAGCGCCTGTGCAGCCGCTTACCACACCGCGATATGTGAGTCGGCCCTGGGCTCGGTGCCGCCGCACAGCACGCCGCTGAGCGGATCGCGCAGGATGATCTGCCCACGCCCGTAGTCGGTCAGGTCGCTGTCGGTCTGCACCTTGTGCCCGCGCCGTGCCAGCGCATTGACCAGGTCGCGGGAAGCGCCATGTTCGATGCCGACCTTCATGTCGCCCAGCCATTGCCAGCGCGGCGCGTCCAATGCCGCCTGAGGGTTGAGGCCGAAGTCCACCAGGTTCATCACCATTTGCACGTGGCCCTGGGGTTGCATATAGCCGCCCATTACGCCGAACGGCCCCAGCGCCTGACCACCCTGGCTGAGAAAGCCGGGGATGATGGTGTGGAAGGTTTTCTTGCCGGGTGCCAGGCAATTGGCATGAGTGGGGTCAAGGCTGAATTCCTGCCCGCGATTCTGCAGGGCGATGCCGCTGTCGGGCAGCACCACGCCGGAACCGAAGCCGTGGTAGTTGCTCTGGATAAACGAGACCATATTACCTTCGGCATCCGCCGTGGCCAGGTACACCGTGCCGCTGGCATGGGGGTCGCCGGGCTTGGGAGGCTGGGCCTGTTCGCCAATCTGGCCACGCCGGCGCGTGCTGTAGTCGTCGCTGAGCAGGTCGGCCACCGCCACGCGCATATGCGCAGGGTCGGTGATGTAGTGCAGGCCGTCGCTGTAGGCGAGCTTCATCGCTTCCAACTGACGATGCCAGGTTTGCTGGCTGTCGCGGTGGTCGAAGCTGAAGCCTTCAAGGATCTTCAACGCCATCAGTGCGACCAGGCCCTGGCCGCTGGGCGGGATTTCCCAAACGTCGACGCCCCGGTAATTGATGTGGATCGGCGCGACCCACTGCGCGCGGTAATCCTTGAGGTCGCTGGCGCGCAGGTAACCACCGCTGGCGCGCGAGTGCGCATCCAGGCGCTCGGCCAGGGCGCCGCGATACAGGCTTTCGCAGCGGGTGGCGGCCAGTTCTTCCAAGGTGCGGGCCTGGGCCGGGTTGCGAAAAATCTCCCCCGCCTGGGGCGCACGGCCGTTGATGAGGAACGTGTCGAACCAGGCCGCCAGCACGTCATCGCGGTGGGGGCTGAATTCGTTCAAGGCCAGCTGCCATTGATGGGCAACCACCGGTGACAACGGGAAACCCTCGCGCGCCAGGCTGATGGCCGGCTGCAGTAACTCGGCAAACGGCAACTTGCCGAAGCGTTGCGACAGTTCAGCCCAGGCCGATGGGCAGCCCGGCACGGTGACAGGGGTCCAGCCGTACAGCGGCATCTGTGGGTGCCCCGCCGCCTTGACCGCCTCGATACTCAAGCCCGCCGGCGCATGGCCGTTGCCGTTCAGGCCGTGCAACTGGCCCTTGCACCAGACCAGGGCAAACGCGTCGCCGCCCAGGCCGCAGCCGGTGGGTTCAACCACCGTAAGCGCCGCCGCCGTGGCAATGGCGGCGTCGATGGCATTGCCGCCGTTCTGCATGATCTGGATACCGGCCTGGGCGGCCAGTGGTTGGGAGGCGGCGACCATGCCGCGTCTGGCAAACACACTTTGGCGTTGCGACGGATAAGGGTATTCGTGAGCAGAGAATTTCAACATGGCAAAGGCTCTTGAAAAAGGGTCATAACACGCGGCTGAGAAACGCCCGGGTACGCGGATGGCTGGGGTGGCTGAAAATCTGTTCCGGCGGCCCCTGTTCGATCAGCTCGCCCTGATCAAGCACCACCACGCGGTCGGCCACTTCACGGGCGAAGCCCATTTCATGGGTAACCACCACCATGGTCATGCCCTCCTCGGCCAGTTCTTTCATCACCTGCAAGACCTCGCCGACGGTTTCCGGGTCGAGGGCGCTGGTGGGTTCGTCAAACAGCATCGCCTGGGGTTTCATCGCCAGCGCACGGGCAATCGCCACCCGTTGCTGCTGGCCACCGGAGAGCATCGACGGATAATGGCCGGCCTTGTCCGCCAGGCCGACCCGCGCCAACAAGCCACGCGCCTGCTCCAGCGCCGCCGCGCGCGGCACGCCGAGCACCTGGATCGGCGCTTCGATGATGTTCTCCAGCGCCGTCATGTGCGGGAACAGGTTGAAGCGCTGGAACACCATGCCGATGTCGCGGCGCTGGCGGGCGATGTTGCGCTCCGACTCGCGCACCAGGCTGCCGTCGCTGCGTTCGCGATACCCCATGGCGCGGCCATTGACGCGTATGCGCCCGCCCTGAATGTCTTCAAGCAGGTTGATGCAACGGATAAAGGTGGTCTTGCCGGAGCCGGAGGCACCGATCAGCACCACCACTTCGCCGCGCCGCACTTGTAGGGAAATGCCCTTGAGGATCTGCAACTCGCCGAACGCCTTCTGAACATCCAGGGCCTCAATGATCAGCTCTTCACTTTGGTGCGCCATGCTTAACGTCCTCTCAGCAATTTGAGGGTGCTGCGACCGAACATGCGGCTGGCGGCCGGCGGTGGCGCTGACGGTCGATCGGACTGGCCGAAGCGGTGTTCGAGCCAGCGCTGGAAAAAGCCCCACAGCGTGGTCAGCGTGAGGAAATACAGGGCCACCACCAGGTACAACTCGAACACGCGAAAGGTCGCCGAGGTGATCATCTGCGTGCTGAGCAGCAATTCCTGCACGCCGATCACGCTGACCAGCGTGGTGTTTTTGAGCATCACGTTGAACTCGTTGCCCAGCGGCGGCACGATCACCCGGAACGCCTGGGGCAGCACGATGCGCCGCATCAATTTGGCAAAGCCCATGCCCAGGGAACGTCCGGCTTCGTATTGGCCCTTGTCCACCGCGCCGATGCCGGCGCGGATGATCTCGGCCATGTACGCGCCTTCATTCAGGCCCAGAGCAATGATCGCCGCCTGGATATTGCCGGGGATCATCAGCCCGAACAGCTCGATGTCCTCGAAGCGGAAGATCCCGCCGGCCGCCAGCGCGGTGTACAAAAACACGATCTGCACCAGTAACGGCGTGCCGCGCATCAGCCACACGTAAAAGCGCACCGGCAGGTGCAGCAGCGGGTTCTTCGACAGGCGCAACAGCGCCGCCCCCAGGCCCAGCGCGCAGCCGAGCAGCATCGCCAGCACGCTGATCAGGCACGTCAGCCACAGCCCGGTGAGGTACACCCCACTGGGCTGCAGCAGGTACTGCCAGAACACATCCCAATTGAAATTCATCGTGCGGTTGCCTCAGTCGAGTGTGTCGCTGCTGACATGCCATTTGTTTAGCAACTGCACGTAGCTGCCGTCGCTGCGCATGTCGCTGATGATCTGCTGCACGGCGGCGCTCAGTTGCGGGTCGTCCTTGCGCATGCCAAGGCCTGTGAGGATGCGGCTGAACGCGGGCACGCCTTCCTGGAACAGGTCCGGGGCCATCGCGGCGTAATAGCCGGCGGTTTCCACGGTGGTGCCATAGGCATCGACCTGGCTGATGCGCAAGGCCTGGAAGGCATCGGTGTCGGTGTTGTACACCACCAGTTTCATCGGTGGCTTGCCGGCCTTGGCGAGGCTCTCGTTGTGGGCGTCGAGCAGGGTCTTGATGGTGGAGCCGTTGAGCACCGCCACTTTGTGCGTGGACAGGTCATCCAGGGTCTTGATGCCCTTGGGGTTGCCCTTGGGCACCACCACCGACTGACTGGAGTACATGTAGTTGACGATGTCGATTACCTGGCGCCGCTCGGGCTTGTCGAACAGCTGGTCGACGATCATGTCGCACTGCTGGGCGAGCAGCGCGGGCACCAGGCCGGAGAACGGAATCACCCGCCACTGCACCTGTTTGTCGCCCAGGCGTTTGGCGATTTCCAAGCCCAGGTCAATGGTAAGCCCACGCGGTTTCTGGGCTTCGTCGAAGGACACCAGGGGCGGTGAATCCATCCCCGAGCAATAGGTGAGTTTGTCGACTTTTTGCAGGCGCTCCGGCACCTGCGGTGCGGCAGTTACCCATTGGCTGCAGAAAGCGAGAGAGATAGCCACCAGCAAGGCGCGGCGTTGTTTATGCATGACCAGACACTCCAGTTCGTTGAATAACGGGGCAGGACACAACGTCAAAACACGACAGCTTTCTTAGTGTTCGGATTGCAGAAATTGAATCAGCGCCGGCACCGTGCCTTCGATGTGCTCGCGCACCACGGCTTCGGCGCGAGCGGCGTCGCCGGCGCGAATCGCATCAAGGATCACGGCATGTTCCTGACGCGCGCTGAGGGGTTTTTCGCTGTGCTGCAGCCACAAGCGCATGGGCGCCTCCACCAGCGAATACAGCGCCGATATCTGCTTCATCAGGCGCGGGCGGCCGCTGAGGCTGCACAGGTACTCGTGGAAGGCGCGGTGGCAGCGGACCCACGCGGCGCTCTCGTCGCGGTAGTCATCCATTTCGTCCAGCAGACGCTCCAACGCGGCCAGTTGGCGCTCACCGATGCGCCCGACGGCAACCCGCACCGCCAAGCCTTCAAGAGCGCTACGCATCTCGAACACCTCGTGCAGTTCTTCGATATCCAGGCCACTGACAATCGCGCCGCGGTTGGGACGCAGGGTTACCAGGCCCTGGGCATCCAGGCGCCGAAACGCTTCGCGCACCGGCATGCGGCTCATGCCGATCTCGCTGGCGATGTCCTCGGCGATCAACCGATCACCTTTGCGGTAGCGGCCGCCGCAGATGGCGTCGAGCAGGAAGTTGTAGGCCTCCTCCTCGGCAGTGAGGGGCTGTCGACGGTCAATGTAAGCGGGAGCAAATTGCATGGGCGGGATCTCTGTATTTTTGTATCCAATTATCCACGGATACAATAAAGCAGAATCTGTGCCAGCCGACCCAGCGCCGCGTTAAGCGGCTGATTTGAATGGATTCGTTCGTTTATTCGCAGCAGAGATGGCAACCGAAGGGCGCGCTACGTGCTACCTAATGGCACAGCGACTGCCCGTTTCTGTGCCGCAAAGTAGCGGGTGAGCACTGGACGGGCTAGCGCAGTTAGCTCGCGAGTGGCTCGCCTTTTGGGGTGTCGCCCTGCAGGAAAAACCGATTGCGGCCCGCCGCTTTGGCGCGGTAAAGCGACTGATCGGCGGCTTCGACAAACCCGAGCACCGGCTGCAACTGCGCGCCAGTCGCCGTAGCAATGCCAATGCTCACACTCACGCGCGCAAACGGGCTGCCCGGATGGGGAATGTTTTCCTGGTGCAGACGGTCGAGTATCAATTGCGCCACCACCTCTGCGCCCTGGCTGCCGGTCGCGGGCATGATGATTGCCATTTCCTCGCCGCCGTAACGTGCGACCAGGTCGGACGGGCGTCGCACACACGCTTGCAATAGCGTGGCGACCGCTTGCAGACAGGCATCGCCGGCAACGTGGCCGAGCGCATCGTTGAACCGCTTGAAGTGGTCGATATCGATCATCAGCAAGGCCAGCGGTAAACCGTCGCGCTGTGCCCGGCGTGCTTCCACCGCCAGTGTTTCATCGAAACAGCGCCGGTTCGCCAGGCCGGTCAGCGCATCCTTCATCGCCAACAGTTCCAGTTGCCGGTTCGACTCAAGCAATTGTTGCTGAGCGATGTGCAACGCCGCTTCCGCGAGGGTGCGTCGGCGTATGTCCAGCAGCAGGAGCCAGCCGATCAGCCCGGTCAACCCCAAAAGCCCCGCCACCACCACCGCCGATAGCGCCGCCTCGGTGCGCCATGCGGCGAGCGCTTCGTCCTTGCCCAACGCCACGGTGGTGATCAGTGGCAAGGTTTCGCTTTTGCGATACGCATACAGCCGCTCCACGCCATCCAGGCTGGAGGTGTACGAGGCGGTGCCTACGGATTGCTCGACCAGGTATTTGGCATAGATCGGCGACTTGGAAAAGTTGCGGCCCATGTCCTGCTCGCGGAAGGGATAGCGCACCAACAAGGTGCCATCGGTGTAGGACAAACCAATGGCGCCGTCCCGGCCGACGTCAATTTTGCCAAACACGCGCAAGAAATTCTCCACCCCCAGCGTCACGGCCACCACCCCGGCGAACTGCCCCTGAGCGTCATTGAAGCGACGGCTGATGGTGATCACCCACTCCCGATTGGAACGGCTCTGGATCGGCGGGCCAATAAACGGCTCACGGCTGGGATCGTCGCGATGGTGAATGAAATAAGCACGGTCGCGGCTGTTGGCCCCCACCGGAATCGGCCGGTTGGACGACATCAACCAGCGCCCCTGATTGTCATAGAGCGTGATGCCACTGAGCTGCGGCATCAAGGGCAGCTTGCGGTTGATCAGCGCACTGATTCGCTGGATCTGCGCCGGGCCATCGCCTTCGGTTTCCAGGCGCTCGACCAGCCCGAGCAACAACAGCGAGCTTTGCCGCACGACGCCTTCGGTGTAGGTGTTCAGTGCCTGGGTCAGGTTCAAGCCATGAACGTCTACCTCGGCCAGCGCCCGCTCACGGGACGACAGGATTTTCCAGACTGTCAGCGAAGTCAGCGAGCAGCCAATCATCAGCAGCAAGAGCATTACAAGGCGGGTATCACGCTTCACATCAGTACCTTAAGGAAGTCCGGTTTCCATTCCAGCCATCATTTGAACATCGGCACTTTACGGTGGCCACGTGTTCCCAGGCGCGAGCATACAAGCAGTGCGACGCGGCCGCAGCAACAGAGTGCGTGCTCGCACCCCCTTATTGATCGGACTCAACGCATGCTCCAGGCCGAGCGACGCCTGAAGTTCAGTCAGCTGCGTCGTTATCGGACGAGGGCACGCGGTCAATCCCGGGAGTGCCGTTGGCAGGCTTGGCGCTGTCTTCGCCCGCGGGAGGACCGCTCTCGGGGTGGTCCCAATCGGTTGTCGCGTTAGGGTCTTCGTCACGGCCGGCTGTACCGATCACGCAGCCGTCTTCGTTGGGTGTGCCAGCTTCTTCAACGGGCCGGTACTGTTGGTTGGATGGCTCATGTTTCATGGAAAAATCTCCAGTTCACAGGATAGGAACCCGTTTGGAGCGACCGCTGAAGACCAAGTGCAACGAAAAGGACGAATAGCATGGGCGCAATGCCTTTAACCGGTGACTATTGCGGCCATTGTTCAAGCAGTATCGAAACGAATTTTTCCGCCGCCGGCGACAGTGATGCCCCGCGCCGGTAAACCAGGCCCAACGAACGGTTCACCACGGGTTCGATGAGCGGCACGCTGACCAAGGTCGGGTGATCGTGGGAAGGCATGGCCAGGCTTGGCATCGCCGAAACGCCCAGCCCGGCTTCCACCAGGCCCAGCGACGTCGAGAGGTGTTGCACCTCGTAAAACCACTGCGGGCGCCAGCTCAAGCCAGACAGGGCGTGATCCAGCAGCATGCGGTTGCCGCTCAGGCGCCCGACTCCGATCAGGCGGTAATCGCTCAGTTCAGACCAGGTGACCGACGTGCGCCCGGCCAACTCATGATCACGCCGGCAGGCCAGCACGAACGGCTCTATCACCAAGGGTACGAATTCGATATCCGGGTGTTGGCCACTCATCATGTTGATACCGAAATCGGCCTCCCCGCGCAGCACCGCTTCAAGCCCCTCGTTGGCGCTCAAGTCCAACAGGCGGATGCGGATTTTCGGGTAGCGCTCGTTGTACAGGCGAATCACCGACGGCAGGAAATAGAACGCGGCCGTCGGGATACACGCCAGGGTGACCCGGCCGATCTGGCGCTCGGCGAGTTCGCGGATGTTGAGAATCGACTCGTCGAAGTCATCCAGCAGGCGGCGCGCCTTGGGCAGAAAGTCGCGGCCGACGCTCGTGAGGCTGACCTTGCGCGTGGTGCGATCAAGCAATGCGGTGCCCAACCCTTCCTCGAGTTTTTTAATGCGGCGGCTGAGCGCGGGTTGCGACAGGTGCAATGCATCGGCGGCTTCGTGGAAGCTGCCCAGTTCGGCGATCTTCACGAAAGATCGAATATCGTTGAGCTCATAGTCCATGGCTGTTCTCATCGGCAGAGGGCGACGGGAGGTAATTTAGCGCACATTTTTCATTCGTCAAACGCAATAATCCCGTCAATCTTTGCATTGGAAACATTTCTGAAAGCTTGAGACTCTTGCCTCCAGAGCATCAATTACCTCGATTGATCAACAAGAGTCAGTCCCATGCAAAGAATTCCCTGTGTGCTGATGCGCGGTGGCACCTCCAAAGGCCCGGTTTTTCTCGACTGGGATTTGCCGGCGGCCATTGAGGCCCGTGACGAACTGCTGCTTAACCTGATGGGCTCCGGCCACGAGCTGGAGATCGACGGCATCGGTGGTGGCAGCCCGCAAACCAGCAAGGTGGCGATTGTCAGCCCGTCGCTGCACCCGGACGCAGACGTGGATTACCTGTTCGTTCAAGTGATGGTGTCGCAACGCCGGGTCGACAGCGCGCCCAACTGCGGCAATATGCTGTGCGCCGTCGGCCCGTTCGCCATCGAACAGGGCCTGGTCAAAGGCACGCCGGGGCGCACCCGGGTACGCATTCGCAACGTCAACACGGGCACCTTTATCCATTCCGAGGTGTACACACCGGAAGGTAAAGTCAGTTATGAAGGCGACACCGCCATCGACGGCGTGCCCGGCACCGCAGCACCGGTGCAATTGACGTTCCTCGACGCAGCCGGCAGCAAGACCGGCAAACTCTTCCCCACCGGCAACACGCAAGACGTGATCGAAGGCATCGCGGTGACCTGCATCGACATGGCAATGCCGATGGTGCTGATCCAAGCCAGCCAACTGGGCAAGCGTGGCGATGAAAGCCCGGCTGAACTGGACGCCGATAAAGACTTCCTGCGCCGCCTCGAGTCATTGCGGCTCAAGGCCGGCCTGGCCATGGGCCTGGGCGATGTCAGCGACAAAGTGATTCCCAAGCCGGTACTGGTTTCGCCGGCCAAAGCCGGCGGTACGATCCAGGTCCGCTACTTCATGCCGCATAACTGCCACCGCGCCCTGGCCATTACCGGCTCGATTGGTTTGGCCACCGCCTGCGTGGCAGACGGCAGCATCGTCGCGCAGATGCTCGGCGGGGTCAGTACGCCGCGCCTGGAGGCGGTGCGTATCGAGCACCCCAGCGGCGGGATTGATGTTGTATTGTCCTACACCGGCGTCAAGGGTGAGACCATCCAGGCTTCCGTCGTACGGACCGCGCGCAGGCTTTTTTCCGGCTACGTCTATGCCACGGACTCGCAGCGCCTCGCCGGATAATCTCGGCGGCCGTTGGCATTTTTGCATCCGCACAATTCTAAAAATGGGTGATGCCATGAAAGTTGTTAAATCGCTCTACTTCCAGATTCTCTGCGCCGTGGTGTTGGGCATCGTGGTCGGACACTTCTGGGCCCAGCAGGCCATTGCCCTCAAACCGCTGGGTGATGCGTTCATCAAGCTGATCAAGATGATGATTGCCCCCGTGGTGTTCTGCACCATCGTCACCGGCATCGCCGGGATGAGCGACAAACGCTCGCTCGGCCGCCTGCTCAGCAAAACCATGCTGCTGTTCTTCGGGCTCACGGTGATCAGCCTGGTGATCGGGCTGGTGGCGGTGTACGTGTTCCAGCCGGGTGCCGGCATGAACATCGACCCCAGCCAACTGAGTACCAAGGGCCTGGCCCAGTACACCGAGTCGGCCGCGAAGCTTGGGGTGGTGGAGTTTTTCATGCACATCATCCCCGACACCTTTATCGGTGCCTTCAGTAAAGGGGAAGTGCTGCCGGTGCTGTTTATCGCGGTGTTGTCCGGTTTTGCGTTGTCGTCGCTGGGTGAACGTGGCAAGCCGGTGCTCGACGTACTCGAATCCGCCTCGCACATGGTGTTCAAGATCTTCGCCTACCTGATGCGTTTTGCGCCGGTTGGTGCTTTCGGCGCCTTGGCGTTCACCGTCGGCCAGTACGGCATCACCTCGCTGGGCTCGCTGGCCAAGCTGATCATGACCTTGTACATCGCCTGCGGCTTCTTCGTATTCGTCGTACTGGGCAGCGTTTGCCGCGCCAACGGTTTCAGCCTGTGGAAACTGCTGCGTTACTTTCGCGAAGAGTTCCTGGTGGTACTCGGCACGTCGTCCACGGAACCCGTCATGCCGCGCATGCTGGAGAAACTCGAAGCGCTGGGGTGCAAGAAAGGCGTGGTGGGCCTGGTGCTGCCCACCGGCTACTCGTTCAACCTGGACGGCACGGCTATCTACCTGTCGCTGGCGGCGATTTTCATTGCCCAGGCCTGCAACATTGACCTGAGCCTGACGCAGGTCATTACCATGCTGGCGATCATGCTGCTGTCCTCCAAGGGCGCGGCCGGCGTGACCGGCAGCGGGTTCGTGGCACTCGCGTCGACCCTGACGGTCATTCACGACATCCCCTTGGCCGGCCTGGCGTTGCTGATCGGCGTTGACCGCTTCATGTCTGAAGCGCGGGCCCTGACCAGCCTGGCCAGCAACGCGGTCGCGACGGTGGTGATGTCGATGTCTGAAAATGCCTGCAACCGCGAAACGCTGGCGCGAATGCTCGACGCAAAGCCCGATGCGGCCCAGGCAGAAGCCTGGGAAGACCTGAAGGTCGCCAAACGCGTCTAGCGCCAACCGCAAACACCTACCCCTGACTTGACCGAGCCCCCCTCCCCGCCAGGCGCCATTGTGCCGCCTGGCGGGCAAGGGCCCGTGCGCCTCGGCGTCAGCCATTCTTACGATAACAACAAGAGACTCGTCCTATGCTCGCTTTCCTTGGCCTGGCCATGGTGGTCGTATTCACCGTCCTCATCATGACGAAGCGGTTGTCGCCGATCGTCGCGCTCACCGTGGTGCCCATCGTCTTCGCGGTGATTGGCGGTTTCGGCGGCACCACCGGCAAGATGATGCTCGACGGCCTGAAAATGGTCGCGCCGTCCGCCGCCTTGCTGCTGTTTGCCATCCTGTTCTTTGGCCTGATGATCGACGCGGGGTTGTTCGACCCGCTGATCCGCAAAATCCTCAAGCGCGTCAACGGCGACCCGATGAAAATCGCGGTGGGCACGGCGCTGCTGTCATTGCTGGTGGCTCTGGACGGCGACGGCACCACTACCTACATGATTACCTGCGCGGCGATGCTGCCGCTGTATAAGCGCATCGGCATGAACCCGATGATCCTGGCGACCATCTCCATGCTGTCGTTGAGCATCATGAGCGGCATGACGCCTTGGGGCGGCCCCGCGACCCGGGCCATCGCCGCGTTGGGCCTGGATGCCGGCGAATACTTCGTGCCGTTGCTGCCAACGATGATCGGCGGCGCCATGTGGGTGGTGTTCACCGCCTTCATACTGGGGCGGGCCGAGCGCAAGCGTATCGGCAACGTGCAACTGCAAAGCGGTGGCGGCGATTGCTACATCAACGCCATTCTTGAAAACACCCCTCACAAGCGTCCGAAACTCGCCTACGTCAACCTGGCGCTGGTGGTTGCAGTGATGGTCGCGCTGGTGATGGGCCTCATGCACTCGGCGATCCTGTTCCTGATCGGCTTCGTGCTCGCGCTGATGATTAACTACCCGCAATTGGACATTCAGAAAGAACGCATCCTGGCGCACTCGGGCAACGCGATGACGGTGGTGCTGCTGGTATTTGCCGCCGGGATCTTTGCCGGGATTTTTTCCGGCACCAAGATGGTCGACGCCCTGGCGCAGACCCTGGTCGACTGGATTCCGCCGTCCTGGGGCCACCTGTTTCCGCTGGTGGTCGCGATCACCAGCATGCCGCTGACCTTCGTGCTGTCCAATGACGCCTACTATTTTGGCGTGGTACCGATCCTGGCCAATGCCGCGGCGGCATACGGCATCGCCCCGGTGGAAATTGCCCGGGCCTCGATCCTCGGGCAACCGGTGCACCTGATGAGCCCGCTGGTCGCCTCGACCCTGTTGCTGGTGGGCATGGTCGACCGTGATATCGGCGACTTCCAGAAAGCCACCGTCAAATGGGCGGTGCTGACCTCCCTGGTGGTGACCGCGCTGGCCTTGCTCACCGGGGCCATCAGCCTGTTTACCTGATTCATCTCCCTGCAGCCTTCCAGCGCGCCTCGCTTACGAGGCGCGTGTTGCCCTGTACGCCGAATAACAACAACGAGACGTTTGCCATGAACCCTATATATACCCGTCGGGCCCTTTTTTGCGCGTTCGGCCTGGCCCCCCTCGCCGGTGCCAATGCCGAAGGCTTTATTGATGACAGCAAGCTCAAGCTGCAACTGCGCAATGTGTATTTCAACGAGCACTTTCGCGACGAACACGGCATGAGCGCACGGGCCGCGAGGACGGCAAAAAGCGGGCGCACCGAATGGGCACAGGGTTTCCTGCTGGACTATCAGTCCGGGTTCACCGCAGGCACCCTCGGTGTGGGCGTGGATGCCCTGGGGCTCTATGGCGTCAAGCTCGATTCAGGGCGCGGTCGCAGCGGCACGGGGCTGATGCCGGTGCATGATGACGGCCGCGCGGCCGGTGAATTTGCCAGCGCCGGCGCCACCGTCAAAGCCCGGTTCGCCAAAACCACCGTCAAGTACGGCACCCTGCTGCCCAAGACCCCGGTGCTGATTTACAACGACGCACGCTTATTGCCACAGACCTACCAGGGTACCCAGGTCACTAGCACCGACATCGAGAACCTGACCGTCACTGGCGGGCACCTGGACCGCTTCAAGTTGCGCGACTCCACCGACAGCGTGCCGATCGTGCCGGATGGCTACAGCGGCGAAAAGTCAGGGGACTTCAACTACGCCGGCGCCGAATACAAATGGGGCAAGAGCACCCGCCTGAGCTATTTCTACGGCGAACTCGAAAATTTCTACCGACAGAACTTCGCCGGTATCCAGCACGACCTGCCGTTGGTCGGTGGCGTGCTGACCGCCGACCTGCGCTACTTCAACAGCGTTAATAGCGGCTCGGCGTACGCAGGCAAAATCGACAATGACCTGCTCAGCGGTCAATTGTCCTACGCAATCGCTGGGCATACGCTCGGCGGCGGCTACCAGACCCTGCGCGGCGATGCCGGTTTGCCCTACATCAGCGGTGCCACCGTGTACTCGTTCAGCAACGCCGGTATCGGCAAGTTCATCGAGGAAGACGAGAAGACCTGGATGCTCAACTACGGCTACAACTTCGCCGCCGTCGGCGTGCCGGGCCTGACCTTCTCCGCACGCTACCTGAGCGGCAATGACGGCAAGTCCACCACAACAGTCAAGGAATGGGAGCGTGACGCCGAGCTGGCCTACGTTGTGCAGGCCGGCACGTTCAAGGGACTGGGTGTGCGCATGCGCAACTATGTCTACCGCTCCGAGTTCTCACGGGGCCGCGACAGCAACCGCCTCTACCTGACCTATGACATTGCCCTGTGGTAGTTCAATAAACGATGGGCTTCAGGCGTTTTTGCCCACTGGCCGGGGTCGCGTTCCACCCCCCCCGGCCAACCGATCAGCCAGCTCAGGTTACTTGTGCGCTCAAACGCGGCGCGTCGACCAGAACAGCCACTATCTCGCCAGTATTTACGCAGCGGTTTTCTCAGCTAGCCTTGTCGTGTTCCGACTTCTTGCCCCGGTGAATTAATGGACACGTTAACGAAAGCAGAAATTGAAGCGGCGCTGTCGGCGCGCCTGCCCAACTGCGCGGTCAAATGCGCGATCAACCCGGACAGCAGCCTGTCGGTTACGGTGTTGGCGCATGATGCCGAGCAGTTCACCATCGCCAATATCCAACGCGCGCACTATCACGGCCCATCGGGAATCAACCGGCTCACCCGGGAAATACTCGAAGAAATGGTCATGTCCAGGCAGTCGTCCCGACGGTCATCTGCGGGGTAATGGTTTCAAGGCCGGGCCCCGCTCGTCGAAGCGCTAAGCCTGTTCACCTGCCAGGGCGCGTTGATGAAAATGCGCCAGCCATTTCAAGGCATGCTCCGATGCGGCCTGTTGAACGTGCTCACGCCCGCCCATGAAGCGCTCTTTTCGACTGAACACACTCAGCCCGCGTCCGGTGCGAAAGGCCCACGCAAAACACACGGTGCCGGGCGGGATGCCGTCAACCGCGTCCGGGCCCAGTAGCCCCGTCGTCGCGATGGCAACATCCGCTGGGCTATCGCGCAGAGCGCCGCAAGCCATCTCTTGAGCCACCTCGCAACTGGTCAGGTTGAACGTTTCCAGGGTGTACGCGCGTACCTTCAATAAGCGTTGTTTGGCTTGCGGCGAATAGACCACGTAGCCGCTTTCGATGCATGAACCCGCGCCCTCGACCTGCGACAGCAACGCGATGACTCTGCCGGCCGTGCATGACTCGGCCGTGGTGATAACCAATTGATTATGTTTAAGGTAATCGATGGTGGACGTGGCTACCGACATGCTCATGACTCCTGCGCGAAGGGCGTTTTCCTGATTGATTCTGGTAAAGCCCGGCGGGTTTGTAAAAAAGAATTTCGAGATTTTGCTGCGGTCTACAAAAGACCACAACAGAGGGATTCCATCATGAACTTCACCAAATTTTGCCAAGCACTTTCCAACCGGGCCGGCAGCCCAAAAACCTTCGTCGTGGCTGTAACGCTGATCGCCGTCTGGGCGCTCACGGGGCCGTACTTCCACTACGACGATACCTGGCAACTGATCATCAATACCTCGACCACGATCATCACGTTCTTGATGGTTTTTTTGATCCAGAACACGCAGAACCGCGACAACGACATTCTGCATTTGAAGCTCGATGAGTTGATCCGTGCCACCAAGGAAGCGCACAACACGGTCTTGTCCCTGGATAAGCTGGGCGCGCAAGAGCTCAAGAAACTGCGCGAGCAGTACAGCGCGCTGGGCCAGAACGACCCCGCTGGCGAGAACCTGCCCAAGGCGCAGGACGACGCCGCAGCGCGGGTGGCCAGCCACGATCAGCAACATTGAATGCCAGCCTCCTTCGGTCATTTGAATTGAACGATCATTTGCAGGCCCGCCTCTATCGCAGGACCAGCGAACGGAGGATGCCTTCATGATTGACTCAGCAACCGGAATGAGACCTGGCGAACGCTACGCAGTAGAGAACCAGGAACGAACGAAGAACTTTGGTGGTTTTTTCCTGGATGGAAAATATTACCTAGGCCCGGAACTGATGACGGCGGTCGGCTGGCTGGAAGGCCAGACGTTTATCTACGACGAACTCGATGCCACAGGCGAGCCGGTGTTCCCCGACCGCGTTGCCGGCACGGTCGAAGACCTGACCCTGGTGTTGCACGATGGTGCTCGGCTGAAGCTGCGCCCGGTGCCGGTGCACGCGCCGCAGGATCCACCGGCCCCAGCGCCCGTCATGCAAAAACACCACGGCCGACTGCACGGCAAAACGGTGGTGATCACCGGTGCCTCCAGTGGCATCGGACGCGCCGCCGCCCATGCATTTGCCGAGCAAAACACCCGCCTGGTCCTGGCCGCCCGCGACCAGGCGGCCCTGGACGAGGTGGTCGAGGAATGTGCGGTGCGCGGTGCCGAGGCGATTGCGGTTAAAACCGATGTAACCCGCAACGATCAGATGCTGGCCTTGGCCGAACAGGCCGCTGCCTTTGGCAATGGCCGCATCGATATCTGGATCAACAATGCCGGTGTCGGCGCGGTGGGCAACTTCGAAAACACCCCGCTGGAAGCTCACGAGCAGGTGCTGCAAACGGACCTGCTGGGTTACCTGCGAGGCGCCTACGCGGCATGGCCTTATTTCAAGGCGCAGAACAGCGGGATCCTGATCAATACACTGTCGCTGGGAAGCTGGGTCGCCCAGCCCTACGCCGCCGCCTATTCAGCGAGCAAGTACGGCTTGCGGGGCTTGACGCAAGCGCTGCGCGGCGAACTGGTGGGTTTCCCGGACATTCACGTCTGCGACATTTACCCAGCGGTGATGGACACTCCGGGCTTTCGGGACGGCGGCAACTTTACCGGCCACGCCTTGAAGCCGCCGCCACCGGTGTACGACCCCCATCGTGTGGCGCAAGCGATGGTGGCCTGTGCGCTGCAGCCGCGTCAAAGCACCACCGTGGGCGCTGCCGCCACCGTTGCTCGAATCGCCAACTTGGTGCTGCCGGCCTTCCCGCAATTGTCCGGTTGGCTTACCCGCTTCGGCCTCAATCGCAGCCCCCGCTGCGCGACGTCGCCGGGCAATCTGTTCGCTCCCGCCACCGGCGAACGTCGCGTCGAAGGGGGCTGGCGACAAACCGGCCACCCACCCTATTGGCTCGTGGCCGCAGGCGCCGCGTTGCTGGTCGGCGGCTTCGCGGTGGCGCGTAACTATCAAGCGAACCACAAGCGTCGCCCATAAATCAGGGGGCAACCGCCCCCTCCTTTGTTATAGGAGGTACCTGCATGTCTTACGATTACCAAGGTTCTGCCAGTGTTATCACCGCGTCACGCCATCTGGGAACGCCATCGGATGAATGTCTGAATGCCGACGTGGGTATCCACCTGAGCCGCTCAGAGAAACCGACCATTGCCACCCTGAAGTTCGATGCGCCCCTTCAGTGGCCGGGCAACCCTAACGTGGTCACCGTCAACCTGCCGGATGGCACGTCCGTCAGCGGTGTCATCGTCGACCTGCAACGGCCGGCTGAAGGCCAGGGCTGGGTAACCTTCACGGTGGATGACTGAGACATTCCCGGCCCTGGATAAGCCCGCCGGCTCGGCCATCGGTTTGTCGAACAACTTTTTTGAATCTTCGTGGGCGCCAAACATCTGTAGTTCATGAGCATAAGGAGGTCTCGTGAAACACAACTTATTCACTATCCGGTATCAGCTCCATGGTGAGCCCAAGTCCTTCATCGTGCGTGCGGCGCAGATGAACAATGCCCAAGCATGGCATTGGGCCAGTTGCGATGCCGGTGTGGCAGTCATACCCAGGTTTGGTCAACACACCCTCAAGCGTGTGTCCAAACCGATGGCGGAAAAATATGGCATCACGGATGTGCGCTGGAGCGGCTCCGAAGAGATCCAGTGGGCGGAGGGCCTCACACAATGAACAGCCAGACTCTTGATTACACGACCAGACAAATGTGGGACGAGGAGATGGCGCACAACGCCAAGATGTTTTTCGAGGCCGACCGACTGGACGCACAGGCGTACCAGATCATAGAGTCCTACAGCGGCGATGCGGCGACCTGGGCGCGCTTTCTCGAAGCCAAGAAAACTGCTGATGCGCAACGCACCGCAGCGTATCGAGACTGGATGCGCGTCCGACGCGCGATGCGCAACAAGTGAGCGTCAGCCCTGCGCAAGGCAGGGCTGAGAGTCAGGCCCCCGACTCGGGATCTTTCGAAGGACCACCAGGGGCCACACCGCCCTGATCGACGTGCGCGTCAGCTGGGCGGTCGGCCGCTTCGTCTTGCGGTGTACCGTTTCGTTTAGCCGTTTCGGGACGCACCTTTTGCTCGGGTTGCGCCTGGTTGCGGCGTGTTCGCTGATTCATCCTGGCACCTGCCTTTTATTTCCGCCCGCCTCCCGGCAGTACGCCGGCCAGCACTTGCTTGGCGGTTTGTACAATGACGCCCGCTTCATCCGGATCGCCTTTGAGCAACGTGGTGGCGAATTTCTTCGCCTGCTCCAGTTTGATATGCGGCGGCAACGGCGGCACGTTGGGGTCGGTCTTGAACTCGATCAACACCGGCACTTGCGCGGCCAGGGCCTGCTCCCACGCGGCGGCCACCTGCTCCTCGCGCTCGACAAAAATGCCCTTGAGCCCAAGCGAAATCGCAAACAAGTGGTAGGGCACATCCGGGATAGCCTGCGAAGCTTCGAACTTGGGGTCGCCTTCCATCACGCGCTGCTCCCACGTGACCTGGTTCAGGTCTTCATTGTTGAACACCGCACAGATCCATTGCGGGCTTTGCCATTGCCGCCAATATTTGGCCACCGTGATCAGCTCGGCCATGTTGTTCATCTGCATTGCGCCGTCGCCCACCAGGGCAATCACGGTGCTGTGCGGATGAGCGAACTTGGCTGCGATGGCATAAGGCACGGCCGCGCCCATGGAGGCCAGGCCGCCGGACAGCGAACATTGCATGCCACGACGAATCTTCAGGTCGCGGGCAAACCAGTTGGCGCATGAGCCCGAGTCGCTGGTGATGATGGCGTGGTCGGGCAAGCGCGGCGACAGCTCGTGCACCACCCGTTGCGGGTTGATCGGCGTGGCCTTGGCCAGGGCACGTTTCTCCAGGGTTTTATCCCACGTGGCACGCCAGCCCTCGACCTGCTTGCGCCATTTGCGCGAGGTCTTGCGCTTGAGCAAGGGCAATAACGCCGAAAGGGTTTCGGCGGCATCGCCGAGCAGGTTCACCTCCATGGGATAACGCAGGCTCAGCATGTCGGGTTGCAGATCAATCTGCACGCCACGCGCCTGGCCTTCCCTGGGTAGGAACTCGGCATAGGGAAAGCCCGAACCGATCATCAGCAAGGTGTCGCACTGGGTCATCAGTTTGTAGCTGGGCTCGGTGCCCAGCAGGCCGATGCTACCGGTCACCCAGGGCCAGTCATCCGGCAACACGGCCTTGCCGAGCAACGCCTTGGCCGCACCGGCGCCCAAGGCATCGGCGACGGCAAGCACTTCATCGGTGGCGGCCAGCGCACCGGCGCCGACCAGGATGGCGACCTTCTCCCCGGCGTTCAACACCTCGGCGGCGCGCTGCAGGTCGGCCTCGTAAGGCACGATGCGCGGCTTGGTATAACCCACGCCGGAATGCAGGGTGCCGTGGGCCCTGGCGGGCGGCTCATAGGCCGCCTCCTGCACATCGTTGGGCAGGATGATCGCCGTCACCCGGCGCTCGCCGACCGCCGTGCGTACGGCCCGGTCCACCAAGTGGCGCACCTGCGCGGGCACCGTGGCCTGTTGCACGAATGCCCCCGCCACATCCTTGAACATCGAAACCAGGTCCAGCTCCTGCTGATAATGGCCTCCCAAGGCTGCCCGCGCCTGCTGCCCGACAATGGCCAACACCGGCATGTGGTCCAGGCGCGCGTCATACAGCCCGGTGATCAGGTGCGAGGCACCCGGCCCGGAGGTGGCGATGCACACCCCCAACTCGCCCGTGAACTTGGCGTGGGCTGAAGCCATGAACGCGGCCATTTCTTCGTGACGGGCCTGGATGAATTCGATCTTGCCCTGGGCCCGGCGCAAGGCGCCGAACACGCCGTTGATGCCGTCACCCGGATAGCCAAAGATACGAGTCACGCCCCACTGGCTGAGCCGCTCGACCAGAAAGTCGCCTACTGTCATCGTCATCGGATGCCTCGCTGATATCAGAGAATCGGTTTGCCACCCGTTACGCCGTAGCGTTCGCCGGAGATGTAGCTGCCTTCATCCGACGCCAGCAGCACATAGATAGGCGCCACCTCGACCGGTTGGCCGGGGCGTCCCAAGGGCGTACTGCCACCGAAGTGTTTGATCGAGTCTTCGGTCATCGTCGATACGATCAGCGGTGTCCAGATCGGCCCGGGCGCTACGCTGTTGACGCGGATCCCACGCTTGCCAAGCATTTGCGCCAGGCCCGCGGTGAAGTTGGCAATCGCGCCTTTGGTCGCCGCGTACGGCAACAAGGTAGGGTTGGGTGCATCGGAATTGACCGAGCTGGTGTTGATGATCGAGCTGCCCTCGGCCATGTGCGGCAGCGCGGCCTTGCAGATCCGGAACATCGCCGTGACGTTGACATTGAAGGTCTTCAGCCAATCCTCGTCGGGGATGTCTTCGAGCGTCTCGTAGGTCATTTGGTAGGCCGCGTTGTTGACCAGCACATCGATGCGCCCGAACTTCTCCACGGTGTCGTTGACGATCGCCGCGCAGTGCGCCGCGTCGTCCAGATCGCCGGGCAGCAACAGGCATTGGCGCCCTGCCGCCTCGACCCAGCGCGCGGTTTCCTTGGCGTCTTCATGCTCGTCCAGATAGGACACCGCCACATCCGCGCCTTGGCGCGCAAAGGCAATGGCCACGGCGCGTCCGATGCCGCTGTCGGCACCGGTCACCAAGGCAATCTTGTTGGCCAACCGACCCGAGCCTTTATAGGTTTGCTCGCCGCAGTCGGGCATCGGGTCCATCTTGCGCTGATCACCGGGAACGGGTTGTTGCTGTGGGCTGAACGGCGGTTTTGGATAGTTGCTCATCGCGGGTTCCTCCGGGTTGTGAATATTCTTGCGAGGCCGGGCCGGAAGGGTTAGTTCAGACAAATTTGCAGAAAATCGGATAACCGTCAGGTGCATGCGCGCCGCTCGTCAGTCTGGATAAACCTTTCCAGGTTTTTTCGTCTCAACCGTGAGGTAAAGGTCGCAGGCGTTCTGTTACAGGTAGGTTTTCAGCTATATTTCGTTTCCGTTGCGCCCTCCCCCACGCTTGAACTCGTACCCTCTACACACTCTTCACGTGCGCAGTTAAAAAGGTTGGTATTTATGAAGTCTGCCCCCCTGCGGTCTCCGAACGTTCCGCAACGCAAGGAATTGACCCCCAGCAATCTGGATTTCCCGGTGGTGGGAATTGGCGCGTCGGCAGGCGGACTGCAAGCGGTGAAGAGTTTTTTTGAACACATGCCCAAAGACTGCGGCATGGCGTTCGTGGTGATCCTGCACCTGTCCCCCGACCATCAGAGCGTGGCGGACAAGATCATCCAGGAGTCGACCGGCATGCCGGTCACCCAGGTCAACAGCACCATGGCGATCAAAAAAACCAGGTGTATGTCATTTCGCCCGCGCAGTTGTTGACGATGAATGATGGCTATCTGGCCGTATCGCCGTCGGTACGCGAAGGCGGCTCGCACATTGCCATCGACCTGTTTTTTCGCGACCTGGCCGACACCCATAAAGAACGCGCGTTTTGCCTGGTGCTGTCCGGTACCGGCTCGGATGGCGCGGTAGGGCTTTCACGGATCAAGGAGCAAGGCGGCATCACGCTGGTACAAACGCCGGAAGATGCCGAGTTCGACGGCATGCCCCTGGCCGCGCTGGAAACGCAAATGGTCGACCTGGTACTGCCCGTGGTGGAGATGCCACAGAAGTTGCTGGAGCTGTGGCGCAATGCCCAAGCGATCATCCTGCCCACCGCCAATGACCCCGAGATCCGCACCACCCCGCCGGCCAACGAGCGCGATGCGGCCGTGGCGGAGCAGTTGTTGCTGGACATCCTGATCCAACTGCGCGCCAGTACCGGCCATGACTTCAAGCACTACAAGCGCGCCACCGTGCTGCGCCGTATCGAGCGTCGCCTGCAAGTGACGGCGCAACCGGACCTGGCGACCTATTACAACTTTTTGCAATCACACCCGGAAGAAACCAAGGCATTGCTGGGCGATATGCTGATCGGCGTGACCAACTTCTTCCGCGACCGCGAGGCCTTCGAAGCCCTTGAGCGGGATGTGATCCCCAACCTGGTCAAGTCCCTGGAAGACAGCGCGCCGCACCGCGAGGAAGTGCGTATCTGGTCGGCCGGCTGCTCCACCGGTGAGGAGGCCTACAGCCTCGCGATGCTGGTGACCGAGCAACTGGCGCTGGATGCCAGCAACGCCAAGATGCAAGTGTTTGCCACCGATATCGATGAGCGTGCGATTACCCACGGCCGCAACGGTGTGTATCCCGAAGCGATCATCACCGACGTGCCGCCGTCACGCTTGCGCCAGTACTTCGCCAAGGAGAAAAACCAGCACTACCGCGTGCGCAAGGAGATTCGCGAAAAGGTGCTGTTCGCCAAGCACAGTCTGCTGGCTGACCCACCGTTCTCGCAGATAGACCTGATCGTGTGCCGCAACCTGCTGATCTACCTGGACCGCGACGTGCAGCGCGACATCCTGCAACTGTTCCACTTTGCGCTGCGCCCCGGTGGCTACCTGTTCCTGGGTTCATCGGAGTCGGCCGACGGTTGCCTCGACCTGTTTGTGCCGGTGGACAAGCGCAACCGTATCTTCCGGGTGCGCGCCGGCTCCTCCGCGGTGCGTCGCGCGCCCACCATGCCGCGTGGCGGTTACCTGCGCCCGAACACCACCGCCGTTGCCGCCGCGGCGCCGGCGCCCAACAAGGTTTCGTTCGCCGATATCCACCTGCGCGCCCTGGCCAAGGCCGCACCGCCCAGCGTGATTGTCGATATCCACGCCGATATCCTGCACATGAGCGAAGGCGCGGGACGCTTCCTGCGTTATGTCGCCGGGGAAATCACCCACAACCTGCTGGCGCTGGTCCACCCCGACCTGCGCCTGGATATCCGCACCACCCTGTTCCAGGTCCAGCAATCGAACACCTGCGTGACTTCGCGCAAGGTTCGCATCCAACGCGAACAGGGCACTTACCTGGTGGACATCAGCGCCCGCCCCTACCGCGACGAGGCCACCGAAAACGACTATGTGCTGGTGATGTTCCAGGAAGCCGAAATCGACCCGCAACAGTCCGAGGCCGACACCGTCAGCCATGCGGAAAACCAGATCATGAGCAACCTGGAGCGCGAGCTGCAACGCACCAAGCTGCACCTGCAGGACACCATTGAGCAGGCGGAAGTCTCCAGCGAGGAACTCAAGGCCTCCAACGAGGAAATGCAGGCGATCAACGAAGAGTTGCGCTCGGCCACCGAGGAACTGGAAACCAGCAAGGAAGAGCTGCAATCGATCAATGAGGAACTGTTGACGGTCAATTACGAGCTCAAGACCAAGGTTGAAGAGACGGACAAGGTCAACGACTACCTGACCAACCTGATCGCCTCCACCGACATCGCCACCGTGTTCGTCGACCGCAACATGCGCATCCGCTGGTTCACCCCGCGTGCCACCGATATTTTCAGCATGCTGCCGGTGGACACCGGGCGCTCGCTGATGGACATCACGCACCGCCTCGACTACCCGCAAATGAGCGATGACGCGACGAACGTGTTTGAGTCGCTGAGCATGATCGAACGCGAGATCAGCAGTAAGGATGCGCGCTGGTACATCGCGCGGTTGCTGCCCTACCGCTCCAGCGAAGACCACATCGACGGCACCGTGCTGACCTTTATCGATATCACCAAGCGGCGCCAGGCCGAAGAGGAACTGCGCCTGGGCGAAGAACGCATGCGCCTGGTGGCCGAAAGCACCCATGATTTCGCCATCATCATCCTCAATGACCACGGCGCCATTACCGACTGGAACACCGGCGCCGAACTGATCTTCGGCTACACCAAGAACGAAGTGCTGGGCGCTTATTACGACCTGATTTTTTCGCCCGAGGACCGCTCCGCCGGCGTGCCGGAGAGCGAACTGCGCGCGGCCCGCGAACATGGGCGTGGCGAAGATGAACGCTGGCATGTGCGCAAGGACGGCAGCCGGTTCTATTGCAGCGGCGAAGTCACCCTGCTCAAGAGCGCAAGCTTGCAGGGCTACGTGAAGATTGCCCGTGACCTCACCGGGCATAAACGCACCCAGGACGAACAGAGTCAGCGGTTGATGGAAACCCAGACCAACAGCCATCTCAAGGATGAGTTCTTCGCGGTGATGTCGCACGAACTCAAGCACCCATTGAACCTGATCCAGCTGAACGCCGAATTGCTGCGGCGCCTGCCCGCCACCAAGTCGGCGGGCCCTGCGATCAGGGCGGTGGATACCATCTGCGAGGCCGTGTCCAACCAGGCGCGGATCATCGACGACCTGTTGGACGTCGCTCGGGTGCGTACCGGTAAGCTCAAGCTGAAAAAACAACCGGTCGACCTGATTCGCACACTCCAGGATATCCATAGCGTGGTGCTCGCAGACGGGCATCGTCGCCAGGTGACCCTGCAAACGCCATCCGAAGGTGGAGCGCTGATCGTCGACGCAGACCCGACGCGCATCGAGCAAGTGATCTGGAACCTGATCAACAATGCGCTTAAGTTCACGCCGGAGAATGGCCAGGTGCAGTTGGTGGTCAGCCGCAAGGACGGGCACGCCCAGTTGGACGTGATCGACAGCGGCGCCGGGCTCGCCGACGACAGCCTGGAAAAAATCTTCGACCTGTTCGGGCAAGCCGAAAACCAGCACCAGACCCATCAGCGCGAGGGCCTGGGGATCGGCTTGTCGCTGGTACGCCAATTGGTCGAAGCGCACGATGGCACGGTGAGTGTTCACTCCAAAGGCCTAGGCTTTGGTTGCACCTTCTCCATTCTGTTGCCACTGAGCCCGCAACAACACCACCTGCCGGACGCCAGCGACACTCAGGCCGAGGACGAGCGTTTGAATGGCGTCAAGGTGCTGTTGGTGGACGATTCGGCGGAGGTGCTTGAAGTACTGAATTTATTGCTGGAAATGGAAGGCGCCGAGGTCAGTGCGTTCAGTGATCCGCAGAACGCCCTTGAAAACGCCCGCGAGGCTCAATACGACGTGATTATTTCCGACATCGGCATGCCGAAAATGAACGGTCATGAGCTGATGCGCAAACTGCGCACGATCGACCATCTGCACAAGGTTCCCGCCATTGCCCTGACCGGTTACGGTGCCAGCACGGACCAGAAAAAGCACGCCGAATCGGGCTTCAACACCCATGTCAGCAAACCCGTGGCCCATGACTCGTTGATCAGCCTGATCGAAAAACTCTGCCGCTCACAGCGGTAGGTGGGGCTTATTCAAAGGGGATAATCGAAATTTTGCCGTTGCGCTCAAGGATCGCGAATTTGATCTGATCAATCGCCAGAATGCCTTGGGCGGAGCGGGCCGCTTCGAGAATATCGCTCTCATCCAGGCGCGCGTGCTTGAGACGTTCAGCGAGCACCTTGCCGTCTTCGACCACAATCGTCGGCCCGCCATCCAACACCCTGGAAAACCAGCGCGAACGCTGTTTGACCAAGGACAAACCGATATCGATGGCGATCAACGTGACAATCACCAGCACGGCGTTGGTCAACGAAAAATCTTCGCCCAGCAACGCCTGCTGAGTCGCCTCGCTGATCACCATCAATAGCACCAGGTCGAAGGTGGTGAGTTCCGCCAGGGAGCGCCTGCCGGCGATCTTGAACAGAATCATCAACACCAGGTAAATCGCGGCTGCGCGCAATACCGAGTCCATGGCGCCCCCTACGGATAGATGAATTGTGAAAAACGCACGGACGCGCCGTTGGCGAGCGCCACCTGGGTGTCGAAGCTACCCACGCCGTCGCTGCGCAACGTCAGGTACAACACCGCATGCCCGTCATCATCGGTGAGCAGCCACAGTTTCACGCCTTCGCCGGCGGTGCTGGCCTTGAGGGGTTGCGGCTGCAGCATTTCAACATTGAAGCCACGCAACAACTCGCCACTGAGGGCTACCTCCAGGGGCTCGCGCGCCTTGCCCCGCAGATGGATGACCAGCACATCGGACGACCCGTTGCGCAGAAACCGTTGATGCTCGACGCGCAGTTGCCCATCGGCGCTGCGCACGTCGGCGGTGCTGAGCGGCCCCTTGGAGAACAGCCCGGCCAAGGTCAGCGCCATCAACACCACCAACCCATACCAACCCCACCGCTCGAAGCGCCAGACCTTGCGCTGCAGGGTCATGTCTTCATTCACCGGATAGCTCCGGCTGTGCAAGTCGTTATGCGCAGGGGGCTTCATAGGGCACCTTCGGCTCAGCCTTTGCTATGTTCGGGCGAAGATGGGCCTTTGGTCACACCGCGCGGCCCCGCGATACTCCAGATCGCCAGCCCTAAAAACGGCAGCAGCACGACCATAGCCGTCCAGCCCGCCTTGTTGCCGGTTGAATTGTCGCTTCGCCAGACGCTGTTGATGACCCAAAGGTCGAGCAACAGCAGGATGACGGCCAGGAAAATCCAGAAATAAGTGAATGGCATGATGCACCTCCCGTTGATACAGGTTTGGTTTAACCAGGACGGCCGGGGTTCATTCTTTTTCGCTGTTCACAGATAAACGTATCCACTCAGCGAAGCGGCACGAACGCTATCCATGCACTCTCCCAGGCCTTGATAAAAGTTAGACGAAGCGGCGGTATTTTATGCACCTTGTATAAGTTCTTTCACACGACCGACCGTTCATCGCCGTTTTTATACATTCACAAAACGTTTTCGCAAGCGGCGTTATCGGAATAAGTACCTGTGACATTCACGGGCAACTAGCGAAGCGACAACCCGCTACCTGCTATTCAATTGGAGAAAGACCATGACGACTAGTAATAAGAACCCAGGCAACTTCGCCAACGATCGCGAAAAAGCGTCCGAGGCCGGTAAAAAAGGCGGTCAAGCATCGGGTGGCAACTTTGCCAACGATCGGGAAAAAGCCTCCGAGGCCGGGCGCAAAGGCGGCCAACACAGCCATGGTGGCGGCCGCAAATCGTAAGTGAGCGAAAAGGGGGCGGCCTTGGCTGCCCCTTTCTTACTGGGCAAAGAAGTTAGTCATTTGACCCGCACGCTCTAGGTTGCCGTGGACAACTAACCCTGCCTACCCATGCCTAACTGTACCTATTAAGCCTTCTTCTCCTGACACAACTTCATCGCTGTAGATATTTGCCCGCGCTGATAAATACCCACCGCTGGGAAGTGCAATTTAAGTTGCATCCACTTCAATATGACGTCCCCTTCTTTATGCCCCTCCGCACGAGCCGGTGCCCCTTGGAAACAGCAGGCCGCCGCACATGCCCTCGCGCGGATGCGGGAAGACCAATGCTCTGCCCACTGCACCACGCCCCGAACGCCGTCCTGTCAACACGTGAAGGCCACATCGGAAGCGGCATGCAAGGACCTCAACATAAAAACAAATCATTTTATGATTACGCAAGATAACAATATCTGATAATTAGCTTATTCCTAAAAAGACTTTCACTCCGGTTTTTTATAGGCTTATCTTCGCTTCACAGACCGACCCCATGCCCGGCGGAGGACGTACACACCCCCAGCAGACATGGACCCCTCCCCTCATGCCAGACCTTGCCGCCCCCGATCACCTGACTGTCAGCGTCGACGGCACCCACATCTTCGACGTACGCCCCGACCAACACGCGGTGTACAGCAACCTCGGCCTGGCGGCGTACGGCAACCCGCCGTTCTACCCGGGCGGTGGCTACTGGTACACCAAGCTGGCCTACGACTTTTAAGCCAAACCGAACACGAGGGCACTCCATTGAATAAATCTCATCTGCCAAGCCGTCTGCTGGCCGCCGGCGCCCTGGCCTTGAGCCTGGTCGCCTGTTCACCGGGCAGCGACACCCCGGCGGGCAAAACCCTGAACATCGCCTTTTTTGGCGACAACACCACCTTGGTCAGTGTCGACCCGTTCCAGGTGTATTGGCTCGAACACCGTGTGCTGCTGCGCAATGTGGCCGAATCCCTCACCGACCAGGACCCACAGACCGGCAAGATCATCCCGTGGCTGGCCACACGCTGGGAAGTCAGCGACGACGCGCTCACCTTCACCTTCCACCTGCGCGACCATGTGACCTTCAGCAATGGCGAGCGCTTCAATGCCCAGGCGGTGAAAACCGCGTTCGACAGTAACAAGGCCTTGGCCCGCGAGTTGCCGGCCACTTTCGGCGCCACTTACCTGGCCGGGTTCGACCACGCCGAAGTGGTGGACGACCTGACCGTCAAGCTGGTGCTGGCCAAGCCCAACGCCGGTTTCCTGCAAGCGACGTCCACCACCAACCTGGCGATCCTGGCGCCAGCCTCCTACGCGCTCAGCGCCAAGGAGCGCTCGCTCGGCAAGATCATCGGCACCGGGCCGTTCGTGCTGGCCAGCTACACGCCGGAAGTCGGCGCGCACCTGACCAAACGCAAGGGCTACGCCTGGGCCTCGGCCAACATGCAAAACCAGGGCGAAGCGCACCTGGATGCCGTCGACGTCAGCTATATCCCCGAAGAGAGCGTGCGCAACGGCCTGTTCCTGCAAGGCAAAGCCGACATCCTGTGGCCGCGCAACCCGTTCTCCGAGGTGGACCTGAAGCTGTTCCAGGCCAAGGGCGCCACCCTCCAGAGCCGCTCGTTGCCGGGCCCGGCGCTGAACCTGTACCCCAACACCCGTGGCGAGCGGGTACTGGCCGACCAACAGGTACGCCAGGCCCTGCAAAAAGCCATCGATCGCAAGAGCTATGCCAGCACCGTGTACAACGCCGACTTCCCGGTGGTGGACGGCATCTATGACGTGACCACGCCTTACTTCAAGAGCCAAGGCAGCAAGTTGGCGTATGACCCGGCCGCTGCCGCGCACCTGTTGGACCAGGCGGGCTGGGCCAAGGGCGCGGACGGTTATCGCAGCAAGAACGGCAAGCGCCTGAGCCTGAGCTACAACATCACACCGGCCGAGACCGCCGGCGATGTGTTGATCCAGGACCAACTGCGCAAAGTCGGCATCGAGCTCAAGCTCAACGTGGTCACCCGTGCCGAATGGGTCGCCAACAACAGCGCCGGCAACTATGACCTGACCAGCACCTACATGACTCGCGCCGATCCGATCATCCTGCAAACCATCCTCGACCCGCGCACCGCCAACAGCTCGACCCTGGCCACCAACCTTTACGAACCGGCCGCGCTGGACAAAGCCAAGAGCCTGTTCGATGCAGGCATCACCGCCACCCAACAGCAACAACGCGCCACCGCTTACGGCGACCTGCAGGACCTGTTGGTGGAACAAGGCTCGGCGTTCCCGGTGTACGAGCGCGTGTGGCAGGCGGCGACATCGCCCAGGGTGAAGAACTTTCGCTGGACCGCCGAGGGCTTTGCGTTACTGGGTGATATCGACGTGAGCACGCCATGAGCCGCTACCTGATCGGCCGTGTCGGCCAGGCGCTACTGGTGCTCTGGGGCGCGTATAGCATCACTTACTTCATTCTGTATCTGCTGCCGGGTGACACGCTGTCGATCATGCTCAGCGCGTCGGGCATGGAGGCCGATGGTCTGTCGGTGGAAGACCTGGCCAAGGCGCGGGCTTATTACGGGCTGGATAAAGGCGTGTTCGAACAGTACGTCGACTTGCTGCTGGGGGCACTGCGCGGGAATTTCGGCCAATCGTTATCGCTTAACCGCCCGGTGGCCGAGCTGTTGGTCGAACGTTTGCCGCAGACGTTATCCCTGGCCGGCCTGGCCATTGTGCTGTCACTGCTGGGCGGCATCGGCCTGGCTTACCTCACCGCGTATATCCGCTGGCAACCGCTGAAGAAAGCGCTGGCGCGCCTGCCGTCCCTGGGCTTTTCGGTGCCGGTGTTCTGGATGGGCCTGCTGTTGATCCAAGTGTTTGCGTTTGGCCTGGGGTGGTTTCCCGCCACCGGCAGCCGGGGCGTTGAAAGCCTGGTACTGCCGGCGGTCACCCTGGCGATTCCGAGCGCGGCGGTGTACGCCCAGGTGCTGCAACGCAGCTTCCAGGGGGTGTGGAAAGAAGCCTACATCGTCACCGCCTACGCCAAGGGCCTGAGCCGGGGCCAGGTGCAGGCCCGCCATGGGTTCAAGAACGCCGCGCTGCCGATCCTCACGCTGATCGGTTTGCAGGTCGGCAATACCGTGTCCGGCGCGGTGCTGGTGGAGACCATTTTCGCCCGCTCCGGCATCGGCCGCCTGGCCCAGGAAGCGGTGCTGCGCCAGGACATCCCGGTGGTGCTGGCGATTGTCGCGGTGTCGGCGGCTGCGTTTGTGCTGGTGAACCTGTTGGTGGACCTGCTTTACCCCTGGCTCGACCCGCGTATTTCACACACGCCAAAGGTGTCCTGAACCATGACCACACTTAATCGAAACCTGGCGCTTTCGGCGCCGCTCTGGCGCCGCCGCACCCCCCTGCGACGGGTTGCCGCCACCTTGCGGCCCTTGCTGCGTCGGCCGGGGTTCAGCCTGGCCGTGCTGGTGGTGCTGTTTTCGTTGGTTGCCGCCGTGGCGCCGCAACTGCTGAGCAGCTTCGACCCCTACGCCACCGCGCCGGCGGACAAGCTCAGCGCGCCGAACCTGACGCACTGGTTCGGCACCGATGAGCTGGGCCGCGACCTGTTTACCCGAGTGGTGCATGGCGCCAGCCTGTCGGTGCTGGCCGCGTCGCTGGCGGTGGGCATCGCGCTGGTGGGTGGGCTGGGCCTGGGCATTCTGTCCGGGTTTACCGGCGGGCGTGTCGACGCGGTGATCATGCGGTTTGTCGATGTGTTGCTGGCCCTGCCCGGCCTGTTGCTGGCCCTGGCGATTGTCACGGCCATCGGCTTCGGCACGGTGCCGGTGGCCGTTGCCGTGGGGATCGGCATTATCCCGGGGTTTGCGCGCACCACCCGCGCTGAAGTCTTGCGCGTGAAAACCCTGCCCTACGTCGAAGCCGCGCGCCTGGGCGGCGCCAGCTGGAGCCGCACGTTGCTGCGGCACATCCTGCCGAACGCCTGGGGGCCGGTGGCGGTGCTGGCGACGCTGGACTTCGGCGCGGCGATCCTCGCCACCGCCGGCCTCAGTTTCCTCGGTTTCGGCGCCGCGCCACCGGCGGCGGAATGGGGCACGTTGATCGCCAATGGCCGGCACTTTCTGATCACCGCGCCCTGGGTGTCGTTGCTGCCAGGCCTGTTCCTGGTCGCGGTGGTGTTCAGCCTCAACCATATCGCCCGTACGTTCGAGGAGGCCCAGCGATGAGCGCGTTTCTGGTCGATGTACGCCAGCTCGCGGTCGATTACCGCGCCGGCGGCCAGCTCAACCCGGCGGTGCGCGGGCTGTCATTTAGCATCGCCCAGGGCGAAACCGTGGCGATTGTCGGCGAGTCCGGCTCGGGCAAAACCACCCTGGCCAACGCCATCCTCGGGTTGCTGCCGGATAATGCGCGGATCAGCGCCGGTGAGCTGTGGGTCGATGGCAGCGACCTGAGCCACGCCGGCGAGCGCCAGAAACGCAACCTGCGCGGCCGTACCATCGGTCTGGTGCCCCAGGACCCGATGGTCAGCCTCAACCCCACCCTGCGCGTTGGCCAGCAGATCGGCGAAGCGTTGATATCGGCCAAGGGCAAGCGCTACCCCGGCATCGACGCGGACGTTGTCGCGTTGCTGCAACAGGTGGGCATCGATAAGCCGGTACTGCGCGCGCGCCAGTACCCCCATGAACTCTCCGGCGGCATGCGCCAGCGCGTACTGATCGCCATTGCCCTGGCCGGCAACCCGCGCCTGATCATCGCCGACGAGCCCACCAGCGCCCTCGACGTCACCGTGCAGCGCAAAATCCTCGACCACCTGCAACGCTTGGTCAGTGAACGCGGGATTTCACTGCTGATCATCACCCACGACCTGGGCGTGGCCACCGACCGCGCGGACCGCATCCTGGTGATGCAACACGGCGCAGTGGTCGAACAAGGCCCGCCCCGCCAGATCCTCGCCCAGCCCGCTCACGACTACACCCGCGCCCTGATTGCCGCCGCGCCCGCCTTCGCCAAGCGCCGTGCGCCGCTGATCAATCTTGACCTGGGGCGCCAGCCGATCCTGAGCCTGCACCACGTCGGCAAGACCTTCGCGTTGCCCAAGGTCAAGGGCGAGGCCGCTACCTTGCTGGCCCTGGAGGACCTCAACTTACAGGTGTACCCCGGCCAGACCCTGGCCATCGTCGGCGAGTCCGGATCGGGCAAGAGCACCGCGCTGCGTATCGCCCTGGGCCTGGAGAAACCCAGCCAGGGCCGCGTCTGCTTCGAGCAACAGGACGTCACCGACCTGAGCTGGCGCCAGTTCCGCCCGTTGCGCCAACGCCTGCAACTGGTGCAACAAAACCCGTTCGCCGCCCTCGACCCGCGCTTTACGGTGTTCGACAGCATCGTTGAGCCGCTGGTGTCGTTCGGCCTGCTCAAGGGGGCGGCGTTGGAACACGCCGCGCGTGAGTTGATCAGCCGCGTGCACCTGCCGGTGAGCTTCCTCGACCGCCTGCCGCGCGAGCTGTCCGGGGGCCAGTGCCAACGCGTCGCTATCGCCCGCGCCCTGGCCTTGAAACCCGACCTGTTGCTGCTCGACGAACCGGTCAGCGCGCTGGATGTGTCAGTGCAGGCGCATATTCTGGAGCTGCTCGAAACGCTGCAACGGGACATGGGTATTGCCTATGTGCTGGTCTCCCATGACCTGTCGGTGGTCGCCAACTTTGCCCACGAGGTACTGGTGCTGCGCAATGGCCGAGTGGTGGAACAGGGGTCGGTGGAGCAGATCTTCAACCGCCCGGCCACCGCGTACACCCGTGAGCTGATCGCGGCGATCCCAGGCCAGGTGGCCGCCGAGTTCAGTTGAGAACGAACCCTGCACCTATGGCGAGGGAGCTTGCCCCTCGCCACAATAAACACGCCTTTATTGCTTGGCGTGCTTGACCTGCATTTCGGGCATCGCCGACGAATGATGGTTGAGGATCTTCCACTGCCCGCCCACCTGTTCGTAAACGAACGTATAGCGCGCCTGTACCTCACGCTTCTTACCGTTCGCTTCGGTCAGGGTGAAGGTATAGACCCCGCTGTCCATGGCCACATTGCTGCCCAACTGGCGGATCTCGCGGTAATTGATCTGGCCTACCGGCTTGAGCGCCAGGAAGTGGTCGAAGTAATCCTTGATCTGGTCTGGCGTGGTGCGTACCTGGTTCGACACCGTAGGCTGCAACACCGCGCCCGGCGCATACAGGGCAACCACCGAGTCAACGTTGCCGGTCTGCAAGGCGCTGTTCCAGCGGTCGAACAAGCCGGCGATCTCGCGGTCTTTGAGGTTGGTCGGGGCCTGCGCCACCTCACGGTAAACATACGGGGCGGTCTCGGCGGCCTGGGCAAACGGTGCGCTCAAGGCAAACATCAGGGCGATGGCGGCGGGTTTGAATTGCATGACGAAACTCCAGTGGTGATCGGTGAGCCCACTTTGCCAACCTGCCCAGCCGCCGCCATCGGCCAACCGGAGTCATTTGCCTATGCCATTTGGCAGATAGCGCCCAAGGGCCTGGCAAGGTCTAATAAGCGTCCTCGCGACCGGAACATTCAGCATGCACGACACACCTCATGATCCCGGCAGCGCCTTGGCCATGCGCGCGCATTTTCGCCAGTCGCAAAGCCGCGCAGCGCGCCTGCGCCTGTTGGTGGAGACCGGGCAGGAACTGGCTCAACTGGCCCCCGAGGCCATGCGCGAACAGGTGCTTGTCAGGGCCTGTGCGTTCCTCGCGATGGACCACGGGGTGCTGCAGGAATGGGATGCCGAGGGCAGCGCCAGTGCCACCGCCCGCCATGGCAGCCCCGCGCGGGTGGCCAGCCTGGCCGCCCTTGCCGACCGCGACCTGCGTGCGCCACGCTGGCACGACCAGCCGCACAGCGTGCTGCAAGTACCCTTGCGCGGCAGTGACGGCCAGGCCTTTGGCGTATTGGTGCTGGGCAATAGCGTCAGCCTGCGCGCGCCGGAGCATGAAGACAGCGAATCCGTGCAATTGCTTGCCACGCTGCTGGCCACTCACCTGGAAAACCATCGGCTGTTGACCACCCTCAAGGCGCGCGACCGTACGCTGTCCGACCTGGTCAACCGCTTGCTTCGCGCCCAGGAAGACGAACGCAAACGCGTAGCCTACGACCTGCACGACGGCCTGGCGCAAACCCTCGCCGGCTTGCATCAACGGCTGCAAGGGTTCGCCGGCCGCTGCCCGCCCCTGCCACACGCCTTGGCCGCGGACTTGCAGGCGATTCTCAGCCTGGCCCAGCACTCCGTCGGCGAAGGCCGCCAACTGATTGCGGGCCTGCGCCCCACGGTGCTGGACGATTTCGGCCTGTTCAAAGCCCTCGACAAAGAAGCCGACCGCCTGCGTGACGCCGGCATCAACGTGGTGTGGCGCTCGCACTGTGCGCAGCGGCTGCCCAGCCAGGTGGAAATTGCTGTGTTCAGGATCGGCCAGGAAGCCATCAATAACGTCCTCAAGCATGCGCGCGCCAGCCAGGTACAACTGGCCCTGGGGCTGCGCGACGAGATGGCCGTTTTACAGGTGGACGACAACGGCAAAGGCTTCGCACACGACCACCCCCGGGATGAGGCCCGGCATCTGGGCCTGGCCACCATGCACGAGCGCGCCAGCCTGCTGGGCGGGCGCTTCACCTGCGCCAGCGTGATCGATGGCGGCACCCGCCTGCAGGCCAGCGTGCCGGCCGGCCTCAACGGAGTTGCACCATGAGCAAGGTGTTACGCCTGGTCCTGGCGGACGACCATGAAGTCACGCGCACCGGTTTTGTCGCGCTGCTGGCCGGCCACCCGCAGTTCGAAGTGGTCGGCCAGGCGGGTGACGGCCAACATGCCGTGGAGCTGTGCGAACAACTGCTGCCGGATATCGTCATTCTCGATATCCGCATGCCGGTGCTCAACGGCCTGGGCGCCGCGCGCGTGCTGCAACAACGCCTGCCGACGGTGAAAGTGGTGATATTCACCATGGACGACAGCCCCGACCACCTGGAAGCGGCGATGAATGCCGGCGCGCTGGGCTACCTGCTCAAGGACGCCAGCCGTGCCGAGGTGATCCAAGCCTTGCAGCAAGTGGCCGCCGGCGGCGAAGCGCTCAACGCGGCTGTCAGCGCACGCCTGTTACGGCGCATGGCCGAACGCCAGGCCAGCGGCGTGGCGCCCAGCGAACACCTCACCCCACGGGAGCGCCAGGTCCTGGGGCTGGTGGCCAACGGCATGAGCAACCGCGCCATCGGTGAACACCTGGGCATCACCACCGGCACGGCCAAGGCCCATGTGGAACGGGTGATCGGCAAGCTCGGCGCGGCCGACCGCACCCAGGCGGCCGTGCGTGGTATCGCCCTGGGCCTGGTGGCACAACCATGAAGCGCCGTTGGGCCGACCTGCCCCTGCGGGGTAAGGCGCTGGTGGTTATTTCGTTGCCGTTGGTGGTGCTGTTACTGTCCCTGGTGCTGATCTACACCACCGAACGCCAGACCGCGCGCGCCGAAGAAGACGTGCGCCGGGTGCTGCGCGTGCAAGGCGATATCCAGGCCGTGCACACCCTGCTCGCCGAAGCGGCGGCCAGCGTGCGCGGCTACCTGCTGACCCGGCGCGAGGACTTCCTGCCCAGTTACCGCAACGCCAGGCCGCAGATTGACGCCGCGCTGCTGCGGCTCGACCGCAACGTTCGCGATCAGCGGGTGCGCGAGCAACTCAACGCGATAAAGCCGCTGATTGACGGCAAGATCGACGGGCTGCAAGACATGCTCGACGACAGCCACGCCACACCGCACTCGATCAGCGCCATTTTGATCAGCAACAAACACATCCTCGATGCCTTGCGCCAACACATCGGCACCATGCTCACCCTGGAAGCGTCTTTGCTGGCCGAGCGCAGCGCGGCGGCGTACGAGACCCGTCAGCGCTTATTGCTGTCGACCTGGCTGGCGGCGGTGTGCGGCTTGTTCGGCGCCATTGTCGCGGTGCTGTTCCTGTCCAAGGGGATTGTCGCGCGGGTACAGAACGTACAACGCAATGCGCAACGCCTGGCGCTGGGCCACCCGCTGTTGCCGCAACCGCCGGAACAGGACGAAATCGGCCAACTGGGCACGCGCCTGGTGGAAGCCGGCTTGCTGCTGGCCGAACGCGAACGCGCCTTGCGCGACAACGAGGAACGCTTGCGGCTGATCATCGACGGGGTCAAGGACTACGGGATCTTTGCCCTCGACACCGCGGGCCATGTCACCAGTTGGAACAACGGCGCCGAGCGCATCAAGGGTTACACCGAGCAGGAAATCATCGGGCGGCATTTCTCGGTGTTCTACCTGCCCCAGGAGTGCCCGCAGCACCCGGACATGGCCTTGCGCGAGGCCACCGGCAACGGCGATTACACCGAAGAAGGCTGGCGCTGCCGCAAGGACGGCACGCGCTTCTGGGCCAGTGTGGTGATCACCGCGCAGTACGACGGCACCGGCGCGTTGCGTGGCTTCTCCAAGATCACCCGCGACATCACCGACCGCCGCGCCGCCGAAATCGCCTTGCGCACCGCCCGCGAGGAAGCCGAACGCGCCAGCCGCGCCAAAAGCGAGTTTCTGTCGCGCATGAGCCACGAGCTGCGCACGCCACTCAATTCGATCCTGGGTTTTGCGCAGTTGCTGGACATGGACGCGGCCAAGACACAAAAGGCCCAGGTCGGGCATATCCTGCGCGCCGGCCAGCACCTGCTGACGCTGATCAACGAGGTGCTGGACATTGCCAAGATCGAAGCGGGAGGCCTGGCGTTGAACATTGCCCCGATCCCGTTGACGCAGGTGTTGCAAGAGGCGTTGACGCTGGTGTCCCCCATGGCGACCGACGCGGCTATCCAATTGCAGCCCCTGCCCCCGCTGGCGGCCGATATCGGCATCGTTGCCGACCGCCAACGCCTCACCCAGGTGCTGCTGAACCTGCTGTCCAATGCGATCAAATACAACCGCCGCGAAGGCCAGGTGAGCATCGAGGTCACGGTCGACGGGCCGCGTATCGGTGTAGCGGTGTGCGATACCGGCACAGGCATTGCGGCGGGTCACCTGGGGCAGTTGTTCACCCCGTTCGAGCGCCTGGGTGCCGACCCGAATGTGGAAGGCAGCGGCCTGGGCCTGGCGCTGAGCAAAAGCCTGCTGGAGCAAATGGACGGCCGGCTGACCGTGCAAAGCCAGGTCGGTATCGGCTCACGCTTTACCCTGGAGCTGCCGTTCGCGCGCCTGCCGGGCTCACCGCTCAGGGTGCCCACGGTGATCGACAGCGAATGGAAGCGCCCTGCCCCCGCCGCTTGCCGGGTGCAGGGCAACGTGTTGTGCATCGAAGACAACCTCTCCAGCCTGGCGCTGATCGAAACCCTGCTGCAACGCCGGCCGGGGATAAAGCTGCTGTCGAGCATGCAAGGCCAACTGGGCCTGGACCTGGCCGCACAGCATCGGCCGCAGCTGATTCTGCTGGATGTTTCGCTGCCGGACATCGACGGTTTGAAAGTGCTGCAGCGCTTGCGCGGCTCGGCGCTCACCCGCGACATCCCGGTACTGATGATCACCGCCGATGCCAGCGACCCTACCCGCCGGGCCTTGCAGGACGCCGGCGCAACGGCGGTGCTGAGCAAGCCCATCAACATCCCGGCGTTTCTCGCCCACCTCGACCAGTATTTTCCGGAGCCCGCGTGAACACCGACCTGCGCATTCTGATCATCGACGACCAACGCCCGAACCTTGAACTGGTGGAGCAACTGCTCGCCCGTGAAGGGTTGACCCATGTACTGAGCAGTACCCAGCCGCTGCGCACCCTGGAACTGTTCAACAGCTTCGAGCCGGACCTGGTGATCCTCGACCTGCACATGCCCGAATTCGACGGCTTTGCCGTGCTCGAACAACTCAACCGACGCATCCCCCAGGGCGAATACCTGCCGATCCTGGTGCTCACCGCCGACGCCACCCGCGACACCCGCCTGCGCGCCCTGGCCCTGGGCGCACGCGACTTCATCAGCAAACCACTGGACGCGCTGGAAACCATGTTGCGGGTATGGAACCTGCTGGAAACCCGCGCGCTGTACAAAACCCTGCGCAAGCTGATACCGGCGCAGCAGATCGAGTTGTTGCAACGGCGTGAATCAACGGGCAATCTCCACGCCGCCGGGGACGCTCCGGTCTAGTTCCCCCATCGATCGCACCTCAAGGACGACCCGCACATGGCGGCTTCGAACAAATGGCTGATGTCGTCAGTCGCGTATTACCTGGATTTTTTCACCATCCCCTTGTTCATCGGCTTTGCGCTCTGGCTGGCGCCGCTTGCCCCGTGGCAATTGCTCGCCGGCCTGTTGGCCTGGACGCTGGTGGAGTATTGCGCGCACCGTTTTCTGTTCCATTCGCTGTATCGCCGCGAGCACTGGACCCATCACATTGATGTACTGGCCTATATCGGGGTGTCGAGCTGGAAAACCAGCTCCACCTTTGCCGCGCTGCTGTTGTTTGCCTGGTACACCGGCCTGACCTCGGCGTTCATCGGCGCGGTGACCGGCTACTTCTATTACATCTCGGTGCATTACGTGATGCACCGCCCCGAGCATTGGGCGTATCGCTATATTCCGGGGCTGGTTGCCAACCACGACCTGCATCACCGCCAAGGCATCGAAAAAAACTTCGGGGTCTCTTCACCGCTGTGGGACCACGTGTTTCGCACGTTTATTCGCACGCCGGCACGGGTTGAAACAACGGAGTGAACGTAACGTAGCGGTCATAAACCAGACGGAAGGCATACAGGGAGGTCTAAAGTTACGGCGGTTGGGGCGGATAACTCCTATGTTATTTATATCCGCAACACTGTTCAGGGACCGAACTCATGACCCAGAGTCAATCCAGCCGTACTGCCCTTCCTGGTCATCCGCGTTTTCTTTGGTTCGCTTTCATCCCGGTCATCCCCGCCGCCGCCTGGATACTCGTGCAGTCCGCCTCCCCGGCCAACCTGGCGGCCTGCGTGGGGCTGGCGTTGGTTGGCCTGGGCGCGTGCGCCTGGAGCGCCCGGGCGCAGCGCCAAGCCGTGCAGCGCGCCCTTGCGCTGGCCGCCCCTTGCGCGGCGCAGGCCGGGCAACAGAGCGCGGATGCACGGGCACAACTCGACGAAGTCTTGCTGGGCGCCATGCCGATCTGGGCCAAACACGTGGAAAGCTCGCGCCAGCAGACTGAAGACGCCATTGTCAGCCTGGCGAATCGTTTCACCGGTATTTCCACGCGGTTGCAAGACACCGTGCAGGCCTCGCAGCAAGCCGCCGGCGAGCTCGACGGGCAGGCCGCCGACGGAGCCCTCAAGGTGTTGGCGCGCAGCGACGGCGAATTGAGCCAAGTGATCGACTCCCTCAAGGCCGCGCAATCGAGCCGTGACCAGACCCTGTCCCAAGTGCGCAGCCTCACTGCCTATACCGGTGAGTTGCGCAGCATGGCCGCCGACGTGGCGGCCATTGCGGCACAAACCAACCTGCTGGCCCTCAACGCGGCGATCGAAGCGGCACGCGCCGGTGAAGCCGGTCGTGGTTTTGCGGTAGTGGCCGATGCGGTACGCAGCCTGTCGAGCAAGTCCAGCGAGACCGGCCAGCAGATGTCGGCCAAGGTCGACATCATCAATAACGCCATCACCCAACTGGTGCAAGCGGCCTCCAGCAGCGCCGACCAGGACAGCCACTCGGTCGCGGCGTCCGAGCAGAGTATCCAGCAGGTGCTCGAACGCTTTCAGAACATCACCGGTCGCCTGGCCGACTCCGCCGATCTGCTCAAGCAGGAAAGCTACGGGATTCGCGACGAGATGACCGACGTGCTGGTCAACCTGCAATTCCAGGACCGGGTCAGCCAGATCCTCAGTCACGTGCGCGACAACATGCATGCCCTGCATGAACACCTGCTGCAGGCCAGCCAGTCGCCGGACCAGCCGGTCAACGTGGATGCGCGGCAATGGCTGGCGCGCATGGAGGCCACTTACGCCACCGACGAGCAGCGGCGCACACACCATGGCGACGCCGCTGCGCAACAGACTTCACAAGACATCACCTTTTTCTAGGAGCACAGCATGGCAAAGAATGTATTAGTGGTGGACGACTCCAGCAGCGTGCGCCAAGTGGTCGGCATTGCCTTGAAGAGCGCCGGCTATGAGGTGATCGAGGCGTGCGATGGCAAGGACGCGCTGGGCAAGCTCAACGGGCAGAAGGTGCACTTGATCATCAGCGACGTGAACATGCCCAACATGGACGGCATCACCTTCGTCAAGGAGGTCAAGAAGCTGGCCAGCTACAAGTTCACGCCGATCATCATGCTGACCACCGAATCGCAGGAATCGAAAAAAGCCGAGGGCCAGGCCGCGGGCGCCAAAGCCTGGGTGGTCAAGCCGTTCCAGCCGGCGCAGATGCTGGCGGCGGTGTCCAAGTTGATCCTGCCCTGATCGCCGACGGCCCGGAGGCCCCATGCCTATCACCCATGAAACACTCGACGGCGCCGCCCGCGTGGGCATCGAGGGCGAGCTGACGATCTACACCGTGGCCGAACTGGCCGCTGCGCTGCTGCCCCGGATCAGCACTGCGCCGCGCCTGGAGGTCGACCTGTCAGAGGTCACGGAAATCGACGGCGCCGGCCTGCAATTACTGGCGGTGATCCGCCGTGAAGCCGCCGCCGGCGGCACGCCGGTCAGCCTTGTAGGGCAGAGCCAGGCGATTACCCAAACATTGCATTTATGTGGCGGCACGCTGTTTTAGCGCGCCATAGCCGATCAATGAGCGACAAAGGAATGTCCAGGTGAGTATTAATCTCGATCAGGCACAGCAGACCTTTATCGTCGAGGCACGCGAGCTGTTGCAGGTCATGGAGCAATCCCTGCTGCAATTGGAAAACGAGCCAGGTGATGAGGATGCCATCGGCGCGGTGTTTCGCGCCGCACATACCATCAAGGGCTCCGCTGGGTTGTTTGGCCTGGCGCCCATCGTCGGGTTCACGCATATCGTCGAAGATGTACTCGACCGCCTGCGCGAGGGCAGTGTAACCGTGGATGCGGCGCTGATCGCGCTGCTGCTCAAGTGCGGCGACCACATGCTCGAACTGATCGAGGCGGTCGACCATCACGACGGCGCGCTGCAGCCTGCCACGCTGGAACGCGGTGAGGTGTTGCGCGAGGCGCTGAGCGCCTATCAGCCGCTGCAGGCCGCCCCCGCCGGCGGCGAAATCGCCGTGACGGATGACGCGCCTCAGGCCGAGCTGCTCTGGCATATTTCCCTGCGCTTCGGCGTGGACGTGTTTCGCAACGGCATGGACCCGTTGTCCTTCCTGCGTTACCTCGACACCTTGGGCCAGGTGCTACAGGTCACTACCCTGACCGACAGCATTCCACCCGTGGACGCCTGGGACCCGGAAAGCTGCTACCTGGGATTCGAGATCGACCTGCGTTCGAATGCCAGCCACACAACCCTCAACGAAGTCTTCGATTTCGTGCGCGATGACTGTGAAGTACAGATTTGCGCCGTTGATGAGCCGAGCGACAGTGGCCCCGCCACCGGCACCGAGCTGGTCACCCAGGCCGCGCCCGCCAGCCCCACGCAAGCTGCGCAACAGCGCGTGGCCACGGGCAGCGACGCCAAGCCCCGCGATGGCGCCTACGTGCGGGTCAATGCCGACAAGCTCGACGAATTGATCAACCTGGTGGGCGAGCTGGTTATCGCCAGCGCCGGTGCCAGCCTGCTGGCCCGCTCCTGCAACAACGATCCGTTGCAGGAAGCCACCTCCACCGTGTCGGGGCTGGTGGAAGAGATCCTCGATGGCGCCCTGCACCTGCGCATGATCCCGATCGGCGACACCTTCAATCGCTTCCGCCGCGTGGTGCGCGATGTCAGCCAGGAATTGGGCAAGGACATCGACCTGATCATCAACGGTGCGGAAACCGAGCTGGACAAAACCGTGGTGGAGAAAATCGGCGACCCGCTGATGCATCTGTTGCGCAATGCCATGGACCACGGCATCGAAAATGCCGACGCCCGGCGCGCGGCAGGCAAGTCAGCCAAGGGCCACCTGAGCCTGAACGCATATCACGATTCGGGCAGCATCGTGATCGAGATCGCCGACGACGGTGCCGGGCTCAACCGCGAACGGATCCTGGAAAAAGCCCAGGAGCGCGGGCTGGTCGCCAGCGGCGCGCAGCTCAGCGACCAGGAGATCTACAACCTGATTTTCGAAGCCGGCTTTTCCACGGCCGAGGCGGTGACCAACCTCTCCGGACGCGGCGTCGGCATGGATGTGGTCAAGCGCAATATCACCCTGTTGCGCGGCACCGTCGACCTCGACAGCCGCCCTGGCCAGGGCACCGTGGTGCGCATTCGCCTGCCGCTGACCCTGGCGATCATCAATGGCTTCCTGGTGGGCATCGACCAATCCACTTACGTGATTCCGCTGGACATGGTTCAGGAATGCATCGAACTGGACGACCGCCAGCGCCAATCCAGCCGCGACCAGGGCTACCTGGACCTGCGTGGCGAGGTGTTGCCGCTGGTCGACCTGCGCGAGCATTTCAGCCACGAAGGCCCGGCGGCGCGCCGCCAGAACGTGGTGGTGGTGCGCTATGCCGAGCACAAGGCCGGGCTGGTGGTGGATGACCTGCTCGGCGAGTTCCAGACCGTGATCAAACCCTTGGGCAAGCTGTTCGGCGCGCTGCGCGGCATCAGCGGCTCGACCATCCTGGGCAGCGGCGCGGTGGCCCTGATCCTGGATGTGCCGGCACTGCTCAATCAAATCGTACAACAAGAAGCGCGCACGCCTCAGGTGCCCCCCCAGGCCTCGGTCGTCGTGCGCTGAAGCATTTGCAATTTCCATGGAGGTTCCCCGATGAAATGGTTCTACGATCTTAAAATTTCCACCAAGTTGATCAGCTCATTCCTGGTGGTCCTGGCGCTCACGGCGGGGATGGGCGCGTTCGCCATCCTCCAACTGGGCGCCGTCAACCATGCGGCGCAGGAGATCCGGGGCAACTGGATGCCGTCGATGCGCGCGGCGGCCGGCATGCGCTTTTTTGCCGCCAACTACCGGCTGAAGGAAAACCGCAATATCAGTACCGAAGTGGCCGAGGAGAAAGCCCAGGCCGAGCGCGAAGCAGTGGAAGCGCGCCAGCAGTTCGAAACCCGGCTGGACACCTACGAACAACTGCTGTCGAACGACGAAGACCGTCAGTTGCTGGCCGGAGTGAAAAGCGCCTGGAACGCTTACCTCGCGGCCAGCCAGCAATTGCTGGAGCTGTCCCGGCAGAACCAGGAAGCCCAGGCGCGCGCCCTGCTGCGCGGCGAATCCAAGACGCACTTCGATGAGTTGACCAACCGCCTGCAGAAAATGGTCGAACTCAACGATGCCGGCGCCACGGTAGCCGGTGACCGGGGCTCGGTGCTGTATGAAGAATCACGCCTGTTGATCATCGTGGTACTGGGCGCGGCGCTGCTGATCGGCCTGGGCCTGGCCCTGTTCATCGCGCGGATTATTTCGCGCCCGCTGCGACTGGCCGCGACCGCCGCCGAACAATTGGCCGAAGGCAATCTCACTGCGCCCATCGCGCCCGGTTCGAAGGATGAAACCGGCATGGTGCTCAACGCCATGCGCGATATGGTCGGCAAGCTCGCGCATATCATCGGCGAAGTGCGCAACGCCGCCGACAACCTGGCCAGCGCCTCGGAGCAAGTCAGCGCCACCGCGCAGTCGATGAGCCAGGCCACCAGCGAACAGGCCGCCAGCGTCGAGGAAACCAGCGCGTCGGTGGAGCAGATGAGCGCGAGCATCAACCAGAACACCGAAAACGCCAAGGTCACCGATGGCATGGCCAGCAAGGCCGCCAAAGAAGCCACCGACGGCGGCGAGTCGGTGCAGCAAACCGTGGTGGCGATGAAGAAAATCGCCCAGCGCATCAGCATCATCGATGACATTGCCTACCAGACCAACCTGCTGGCGCTCAACGCCGCCATCGAGGCCGCGCGGGCCGGCGAGCACGGCAAAGGCTTTGCCGTGGTGGCCGCCGAAGTGCGCAAACTGGCGGAGCGCAGCCAGGTGGCCGCCCAGGAAATCGGCGAGTTGTCGTCCAGCAGCGTGGACATGGCCGAAAAAGCCGGCAAGTTGCTCGACGAAATGGTGCCCTCGATCAACAAGACCTCCGACCTGGTGCAGGAAATCAGTGCCGCCTCCGAGGAACAGGCCGCCGGTGTCGCGCAGATCAACACGGCCATGACCCAGCTCAACCAAGTGACCCAGCAGAACGCCTCCAGCAGCGAGGAACTGGCCGCCACCGCCGAAGAAATGAGCAGCCAGGCCGAGCAACTGCAACAAGCGATGAGCTTTTTCGTGCTCGACTCCGCCCCGAAGGCCGTGGTGCAAAACAGCAACCCCGACAGCCCGGGCAGCAAGCCCAGCCGTCAGCCACCGCGCCCGGCCCCGCAGGCCCCGCGCAAAGCCTTCGCCTACAACATGGCCAGCGCCCCGGACGAATCGGAATTCACCCGTTTCTGATGGCAACCCTCAATGCGGGCTCACAGGGAGAATGACATGGGTGCAGTAATGACTACCCGGCAGGCCGTGGTTGCGGCCGATGAGGATGCGCAATACCTGACCTTCATGCTTGGCGGCGAGATGTTCGCCATCGGCATTCTGGGCATCAAGGAAATCATCGAATACGGCAGCCTGACCGTGGTGCCGATGATGCCCGCGTTCGTGCGCGGCGTGATCAACCTGCGCGGCGCCGTGGTGCCGGTGGTTGACCTGTCGGCGCGTTTTGGCCGGGCTAACTCGTCGATTACCCGGCGCTCCTGCGTCATCATCATCGAAGCCAGCACTGACGATGGCCCGCACCAGGACATTGGGCTGCTGGTGGACACGGTCTCTGCCGTGCAGGAGATCCCGGCGGCGCAGATCGAGCCGCCGCCCAGCTTCGGCGCGCGGATTCGCGCCGACTTTATCGGTGGCATGGCCAAGGTCGATGGCAAGTTCGTGATTGTGCTGGAGGTGAACAAAGTGCTGTCTATCGATGAGATGTCCAGCCTGGCCGAAAGCGCCCAGGCGCCGGCGCTCGACCTCGACGCGCGTTGAGGCTCGATCATGGCAGACACCGCCTCGCTCAACGACCGTGAATTCGGTCAGTTCCAATCCTGGCTGTACCGTGCGGCAGGCATCAACCTGTCGTCGGCCAAGAAAGCCCTGGTGGCCGGGCGCCTGTCCAAGCGCCTCAAGCACTATGAGCTGCAGAGCTATGGGGATTATTTCCAACTGATCATGAGTGACCAGCGCCAGGGCGAGCTGCAAGTCGCGCTGGACCTGCTGACCACCAATGAGACCTACTTTTTTCGCGAACCCAAGCACTTTGACTTTCTGCGCCAGCAGGTATTGCCCAGGGCCGCGCCAGGCAAAGTGTTTCGCGTATGGAGCGCGGCCAGCTCATCGGGCGAAGAACCCTACAGCCTGGCGATGACCCTGGCCGAGGCGCTGGGCACCACGCCCTGGGAAGTGATCGGCTCGGACATCAGCACCCAGGTACTGGCCAAGGCGCGCACCGGGCATTATTCGATGGAGCGCGCCGGCACCCTGCCCCAGCCGCTGCTGACCAAGTACTGCCTCAAAGGTATCGGCCGCCAGGAAGGCACCTTCCTGATCGACAAGAGCCTGCGCAACCGCGTGAGCTTCGTGCAGGTCAACCTGAACGAACCGTTGCCCGGCCTTGGTGAGTTCGATGTGATTTTCCTGCGCAACGTGATGATCTACTTCGACCAGCAGACCAAGCGCCAAGTGGTTGCGCGCTTGTTGCCGCAGCTTAAACCCGGCGGCCATTTCATCATCAGTCACTCCGAAAGCCTCAACGGTGTGAACGACACCTTGAAGCTGGTGGCGCCGTCGATTTACCGCAAGCCATGAAAAAGCCGGTCGATGCCGCCGAGGTGGTCCTGGCGCCAGGCCAGGTCAGCTTTGTGACGCGGCCGACACGCCTGCGCACGCTGTTGGGATCCTGCGTGGCGTTCACCTTCTGGCACCCGCAACGGTTGATCGGCGGCATGTGCCATTTCATGTTGCCGGCGCGCATGCGGGTAGATCAGCCACTGGATGGCAAATACGGTGACGAAGCGCTGGAGCTGCTGCTTCAACACGCGCGCGCCCACGGCACGCGGCCACAGGATTATCAGGTAAAGGTGTTCGGCGGCGGCGAGATGTTCCCCACGCAGGTGTACCTGCCGGCGCGCAATGTGGCCAGCCTGAACGTCCTCGCGGCGCTGGCCCTCGCCGAGCGCCATGATTTGCACCTCACGGCCCAGGACATGGGCAGTACCGGCTATCGCACTATTGTGTTCGACCTGTGGAACGGCAACGTCTGGGTCCGGCATCAACCAATGGGAAAACGTTAAAACCATGCCTTCCAAAAAAATCAGTGTATTGCTGGTCGATGACTCGGCCGTGGTACGCCAGGTGCTGCTGGCGATCTTCAACGACACGCCGGACATCCACGTCATGGGCGCGGCCTCCGACCCGATCTTCGCCATGGACAAACTCGCCCGGGAATGGCCGGATGTGATCGTGCTGGACGTGGAAATGCCGCGCATGGACGGCATCACTTTTCTGCGCAAAATCATGAGCGAGCGGCCGACGCCGGTGGTGATCTGCTCCTCACTGACCCAAAAAGGCGCGGAGACCTCCCTGCAGGCACTGTCGGCCGGCGCGGTGGAAGTCATCACCAAACCCACCACTGGCTTGAAAAATTTCCTGATCGAGTCGGCGCCGGAATTGGTCGCCGCGATCCGCGCGGCCGCCCATTCCAACGTCAAGAACCTGGGCAAGCGCAGCGCACGGCCGACACCCGCCCCCGCACCGGCGGGCAAACTCAGTGCCGACGCGATCCTGTCCGCCGCCAGCGGCCAGGCCATGGCCCAGACCACCGAACGTATCGTCGCCATCGGCACCTCCACCGGCGGCACCCAAGCGCTGGAAGCGGTACTCACGGCGCTGCCGAGGGTGTGCCCGGGCATGGTGATCGTGCAGCACATGCCGGAGAAATTCACCGCGTCATTCGCCGAGCGCCTCAACAGCGTGTGCCAGATCGAGGTGCGCGAAGCCCGCAACAACGACCGCATACTCCCCGGCCTTGCGCTGATCGCCCCTGGCGGCAAGCACCTGATGGTCACCCGCAGCGGCGCCTTCTATCACGCCCAGGTCATCGACGGGCCGCTGGTCAACCGGCACCGCCCCTCCGTCGATGTGCTGTTTCGCTCGGTGGCCAAGTTTGCCGGCAAGAACGCCACGGGCATCATCATGACCGGCATGGGCGACGACGGCGCCCGCGGCCTCAAGGAAATGCTCGACGCCGGCGCCGCCACGGTGGCCCAGGACGAAGCCAGTTGCGTGGTGTTCGGCATGCCCAAGGAAGCCATCAAACTCAATGCCGCCCAGCGCATCATGGCGTTGCAGGATATTCACCAGGCGATTTTGCATAAGTAAACCGCCCGTGGCGCAGGCAGCTTGCTCCCGATGAGGGCGTGTCAGTGAATGCATCCGTTCCTGACCCACTGCCATCGGGAGCAAGCCCCCTCCTACATTTGGATCTCTACCCGTGAGCCAGATATGTGTCGGCTATCAGGGCGTCACAGGAGTAAGCTCGGCCGCCAGGCCCCCCTGCTTCGTCGGTATTGCTATCACGGCCATCGATAGCACCCTAACGAAAGCCCCCAGGCTAGAGGGCTCATCCCGTGCTTATATCATTCCGAATGATAGTTACCTTTGCTTCATTCGATTCGTGACATACCGCGTCCCCGCGCATGATCCGCCCATCTCAAATACATTGGCGGATGCACCTCATGGAACAGTCACTCAAACATTTGCGCTTCCCCCTGGCGATTTTGGCCGTGGTGGTGATGAGCGCGTGCGGCAAGACCCCGGAACAAGCGGCCGCCATGCCGGCGGCCAAAGTCAGCGTGGCCAAGGTGCTGGAGCAACCGGTCAATGAGTGGGACGAGTTCACCGGGCGCCTGGAAGCACCGGAAACCGTACAGATCCGCCCACGGGTTTCCGGCCAGATTGACCAAGTCGCTTTCACTGAAGGCGCTTTGGTCAAGAAAGGCGACCTGCTGTTCCAGATTGACCCGCGTCCGTTCCAGGCTGAAGTGCGCCGCCTTGAAGCCCAGCTTGCCCAGACCAAAGCCGCTGCCACCCGCAGCGACAACGAAGCCCAGCGTGGCGAACGCCTGCGCCAGAGCAATGCGATCTCCGCCGAACTGGCCGACTCGCGCACCACCGCCGCCCAGGAGGCCCGCGCCGCCGTCGCCGGGATCCAGGCGCAGTTGGACCTGGCCAAGCTGAACCTGAGCTTCACCCGCGTGACCGCGCCGATCAGCGGCCGCGTCAGCCGTGCCGAAATCACCGCCGGCAACCTGGTGACCGCCGATACCACCGCGCTGACCAGCGTGGTCTCCACCGACAAGGTCTACGCCTACTTCGACGCCGATGAGCGCGTGTTCCTCAAGTACACCGAGTTGGCCCGCCAGGGCCGTCGTGGCGCCACCACCCCGGTGTACCTGGGCCTGTCCAACGAAACCGGCAACCCGCACCTGGGCCAGATGAACTTCGTCGACAACCAGGTCAACCCGGCCACCGGCACCATCCGTGGGCGCGCGGTGTTCGATAACAGCAAGGGCGAATACACCCCCGGCCTGTATGCGCGCCTCAAGTTGGTGGGCAGCGGCACCTACTCCGCCGTGCTGATCAACGACGAAGCCGTGGGCACCGACCTGGGCAAGAAGTTCGTGCTGGTGATGGACGGCGACAAGCCGGCGTATCGCTCGGTAGAGCTGGGGCCGAAGATCGAAGGTTTGCGCATCGTGCGCAGCGGCCTGAACAAGGACGACACCATTATCGTCAAGGGCCTGCAGCGTGTGCGCCCAGGCTCGCCGGTCGCCCCGGAAACCATCCCGATGGCCAGCAAGGAAACCCTCGCCGCCTTGGCCCAACAACGACAAGCGCTTGAAGCCAGCAACCTGGAACAAGTGGCGCCGGAAAAACCCGCGCCCAAGCTGGCCAGCGTCGCGACTCCACGCGGTTAAGGGATACGACTCAAGATGAATTTTTCCAAGTTCTTCATTTCGCGGCCGATCTTCGCAGCGGTACTTTCGCTGTTGATCCTGATCGCCGGCGCGATCTCGCTGTTCCAATTGCCGATCAGCGAATACCCGGAAGTGGTGCCGCCGACCGTCGTGGTACGCGCCAACTTCCCGGGCGCCAACCCCAAGGTCATCGGTGAAACCGTGGCGGCCCCGCTTGAGCAGGCCATCACCGGCGTCGAGAACATGCTGTACATGTCCTCGCAGTCGACCGCCGATGGCAAGCTGACCCTGACCATCACCTTCGCCCTGGGTACCGACCTGGACAACGCACAGGTGCAGGTACAAAACCGCGTCACCCGTACGCAGCCAAAACTGCCCGAGGAAGTGACCCGCATCGGTATTACCGTGGACAAGGCCTCCCCCGACCTGACCATGGTGGTGCACTTGACCTCCCCGGATCAGCGTTACGACATGCTCTACCTGTCCAACTACGCCTTGCTCAATATCAAGGATGAGTTGGCGCGCCTGGGGGGCGTGGGTGATGTGCAGCTGTTCGGCATGGGCGACTACTCGCTGCGTGTATGGCTGGACCCGAACAAGACCGCTTCGCGCAACCTGACCGCCACCGATGTGGTAACGGCCATTCGCGAACAAAACCGCCAGGTGGCTGCCGGTGCCCTGGGCGCGCCGCCCGCACCGAATGCCACCGCGTTCCAGTTGTCGGTGAATACCCAAGGCCGCCTGGTCACTGAGGAAGAGTTCGAGAACATCGTTATTCGCGCCGGCGATAACGGTGAAATCACCCGCCTCAAGGACATCGCACGGGTGGAGCTGGGCTCCAGCCAATACGCCCTGCGTTCGTTGCTCAACAATCAGCCGGCCGTGGCGATCCCGATCTTCCAGCGGCCGGGTTCCAACGCTATCGAGATCTCCAACGAAGTGCGCGGCAAGATGGAAGAGCTGAAAAAGAGCTTCCCGCAAGGCATGGACTTCAGCATCGTCTACGACCCGACCATCTTCGTCCGGGGTTCCATCGAAGCGGTGGTGCACACCCTGTTTGAAGCACTGATCCTGGTGGTGCTGGTGGTGATTCTGTTCCTGCAAACCTGGCGCGCCTCGATCATTCCGTTGGTGGCGGTGCCGGTATCGTTGATCGGTACGTTTGCGGTGATGCACCTGTTCGGCTTTTCGCTCAACGCCCTGTCATTGTTCGGCCTGGTATTGGCCATCGGTATCGTGGTGGACGACGCCATCGTGGTGGTGGAGAACGTCGAACGTAACATCGAGCTGGGCCTGGAACCGTTCCCGGCCACTGAAAAAGCCATGAGCGAAGTGACCGGCCCGATCATCGCCACCGCGTTGGTGCTGTGTGCGGTGTTCATCCCAGCGGCCTTCATCAGCGGCCTGACCGGGCAGTTCTACAAACAGTTCGCCTTGACCATCGCAATTTCCACGGTGATCTCGGCCTTCAACTCGCTGACCTTGTCCCCTGCCCTGGCCGCCGTGTTGCTGCGCAGCCACGACGCGCCAAAGGACCGCTTCTCCAAGGTGCTCGACAAGATTTTCGGCGGCTGGTTGTTCCGTCCGTTCAACCGCTTCTTCGAGAAAGCCAGCCACGGTTATGTCGGCACCGTACGCCGAGTGATTCGCGGCAGCGGCATCGCCCTGTTCCTGTACGCGGGCCTGATGGTGCTGACCTGGTTCGGCTTTGCCCACACCCCGACCGGTTTCGTACCGGCCCAGGACAAGCAATACCTGGTGGCCTTCGCTCAACTGCCGGACGCCGCGAGCCTGGACCGCACCGAAGACGTGATCAAGCGCATGTCCGAGATCGCCTTGAAACAACCGGGCGTGGACAGCGCGGTGGCGTTCCCCGGCCTGTCGATCAACGGTTTTACCAACAGCCCGAACAGCGGCATCGTGTTCGTGACCCTCAAGCCGTTCGACGAGCGTAAAGACCCGAGCATGTCGGCCGGTGCGATTGCCGGCGCCTTGAACGGCCAGTACAGCAACATCCAGGAAGCCTACATGGCGATCTTCCCACCGCCGCCGGTACAGGGCCTGGGCACCATCGGCGGGTTCCGCCTGCAGATCGAAGACCGTGGCAACCTGGGTTACGACGAGCTGTACAAAGAAACCCAGAACATCATCGCCAAGAGCCATAACGTGCCGGAGTTGTTCGGCCTGTTCACCAGCTACACGGTCAACGTGCCCCAGGTCGATGCCGCCATCGACCGCGAAAAGGCCAAGACCCACGGCGTGGCGATCAGCGACATCTTCGACACCCTGCAGATCTACCTGGGCTCGCTGTATGCCAACGACTTCAACCGCTTTGGCCGCACCTACCAGGTCAACGTGCAGGCTGAGCAGCAGTTCCGCCTGGACGAAGACCAGATCGGCCAATTGAAAGTGCGTAACAACAAGGGCGAGATGATCCCGCTGGCGACCTTTATCAAGGTCAGCGACACCTCGGGGCCGGACCGCGTGATGCACTACAACGGTTTTATCACCGCCGAAATCAACGGCAACGCCGCACCGGGCTACAGCTCGGGCCAGGCCCAGGCCGCGATCGAAAAACTGTTGAAGGATGAACTGCCCAACGGCATGACCTACGAGTGGACCGACCTGACCTATCAGCAAATCCTCTCGGGCAACACCGCGCTGTTCGTGTTCCCGCTCTGCGTATTGCTGGCGTTCCTGGTACTGGCCGCCCAATACGAAAGCTGGAGCCTGCCGCTGGCGGTGATCCTGATCGTGCCGATGACGCTGCTGTCGGCCATTACCGGGGTGATCATGTCGGGCGGCGACAACAACATCTTTACCCAGATCGGCCTGATCGTACTGGTGGGCCTGGCCTGTAAGAACGCGATCCTGATCGTGGAGTTCGCCAAGGACAAACAGCAGGAAGGCCTCGACCCGCTCGCCGCGGTACTGGAAGCCTGCCGTCTGCGTCTGCGGCCGATCCTGATGACGTCGTTCGCGTTCATCATGGGCGTGGTACCCCTGGTGTTCTCCAGCGGTGCCGGTGCCGAGATGCGTCATGCCATGGGTGTGGCGGTGTTCTCCGGGATGATCGGGGTGACCTTCTTCGGTCTGTTGCTGACGCCAGTGTTCTACGTACTGATCCGTCGCTATGTGGAGCGCCAGGAAGCGCGCAAAGCGGCCAAGGCCTTGAAGCTGGAGACACAGCAATGAGTGTGAACGTGTTTTTGCCAAGCTTGCTGGTACTGGCGCTGAGCGCCTGTGCCGTGGGCCCGGACTACAAAGCCCAAACCCCGGCGGCGGCGAACATCACCGCCGCCGCGGATGCCAAGCAATATGACCACGCCAAGTTCGAAGGCATCTGGTGGCAGCAGTTCGAAGACCCGACCCTGAACCAGTTGGTGACGCAATCCCTGCAAGGCAACCGTGACCTGCGCGTGGCCTTTGCCCGCCTGCGAGCGGCACGGGCGATCCGCGATGACGCCAGCAATGACGCCATGCCGACCATCACCAGCCGCGTCAGCAGTGACCAGGGCAAAGGCCAGATCCCCGGGCAAACCACGCGCAGGGTCAAGACCGAGCGTTACGACCTGGGCCTGGACATGGCGTGGGAACTGGACCTGTTCGGCCGCATCCAGCGCAACCTGGAAGCCACCGACGCCGACCAGCAGGCCGCCGAAGCTGACTTGTACCAACTGCAAGTCAGCATGATTGCCGAACTGGTCGACGCCTACGGTCAACTGCGCGGCGCGCAACTGCGTGAACGCATTGCCCTGGACAACCTGAAGAACCAACAGGAATCGCGCACCATCACCATCAGCCTGCGCGATGCCGGGGTGGGCGACCAGCTCGACGTGGAACGTGCCGACGCACGCCTGGCGGCGGTAGAAGCCAGCGTGCCGCAACTGCAGGCCGAGCAGGTGCGCGAGCGTAACCGCATCGCCACCCTCCTCGGCCAGCGCCCCGACAAACTGAGCGTAGACCTGAGCCCCAAAGACCTGCCGGCGATTGCCAAGGCGTTGCCGATCGGCGATCCAGGACAACTGCTGCAACGGCGCCCGGACATCCTCAGCGCCGAACGCAAACTGGCCGCCGCCACCGCGCGCATCGGCGTGGCCAAGGCCGACCTGTTCCCACGGGTCAGCCTCAGCGGCTTCCTCGGCTTTACCGCCGGGCGCGGTTCGCAGATCGGCTCGTCCGCCGCAAATGCCTGGGCCCTGGGCCCGAGCATCACCTGGGCCGCGTTTGACCTGGGCAGCGTGCGTGCTCGCTTGCGCGGCGCGGATGCCGAAGCGGATGGCGCGCTGGCCACCTATGAGCAACAAGTGCTGCTGGCGCTGGAAGAATCGGAAAATGCCTTCAGTGATTACGGCAAACGCCAACAGCGTCTGGTCTCATTGATTCGTCAAAGTGAGTCCAGCCGCGCCGCCGCCGACCTCGCCGCCATCCGCTATCGCGAAGGCACCGTGGACTTCCTGGTCCTGCTCGACGCCCAGCGCGAACGCCTGGCCGCCGAAGACACCCAGGCCCAGGCCGAAGTGGACCTGTATCGCGGGATTGTGGCGATCTACAAGGCGCTGGGCGGTGGATGGCAGCCGGATACGGTCGTCGCGACGGCCAAATGATGTAAAGAGCTCCTTTGGTTGGTCGCATCCAGCCAATTTTTAGCCCCGTGGTCCATTCGGCCATGGGGCTTTTTTTGTTTGGAGCGTCCTAAAATGTTGAAGGTTGCTTCTGTAAGTTAAAAACGAAGTACCTTGTAAGAAAACTCTTAATACTGCGCTGCGCCTGGCGATCAGACTCAAGTCATTTATTCGTCGAAAAATGGACTTTCAAAAACAGAAATATGCCTTAACCTTAAAGCTCAATGTCTAGGGCGCCAAAAAAAAAATGAGAAGATGGGGATTCTTAAAAAACAAAAACGACAACTTATATTATTCTCTATCGATATTTATGAACCTGGACGTTCAGAGAAGCCTGTTTGTACTTTACTTGCTGCAGCTGGGTATCACACAGGGAGAGATAGGCATTCTGCAATCCTTTTTATTCTTCTCTTGCGTAGCCTTGGAAATCCCATCCGGTTTACTCGCAGATCGCTATGGGCGTAAATACTCTCTTATCATTGGTTTTTCAGGGTTGTTTTTAAGTGGCATTGGCTTTTTACTGTTTTCTTCTTTTATTCCTTTCGCCATTCTATTTTGTCTATTTGGCGCAAGTATTGCCATGGGCTCCGGCTCCGATAGGGCGTTACTGTATGACAACTTACTCGCTGAGAACCGCACAGCGGAATATCCTAAAATACTGTCACGCGCCCGTGCTATTGGCGCTGTATCATTAGGCTTGTCCATGTTTGTGGGCGGCGTACTACAGGACACCTTGTCCTGGAACAGTGTTTACATCGTTTTTGCGGTATCAAAACTGATCGGTGCTTTTGTTGTTACATTCATTACTGAAGCCAAGCCCCCGCCCACCTCACTGACGCCCAATGAAAAAATCAATATACGCAATGAGGAAACCGAGGGGGTTTTTACTTCACTAACTAGGTTTTTCCGCTCGAAAAAAGGTGCCTTTCTTATACCCTTATTTATTGGATTCGCGTTATTCGAGCTATCAACGATCCCCTTGTTTATTTATGGTCAGCCATTTTTTTCAATGCAGGGATTGGAGATACCTACCATTGCCGGCATTTATGCTGCCGTTGAAGCCGTCTCGGCATTGATGTTCATGGCTGCGGGTTTTATTTGCAGCCGACTTTCTCTGGGCATCATTGCCTTCACTACAACCGGCATCGTCACGCTTCTGCTTTTCATTTTGTCATTCAACATCGGCATCGTTACTTCAATTGCTGCCTTCCTACTTATTATGTCGCTGCCTGCTCTATATGAGACTTCCTATGAAACCTATATTCATGACAATGTTGAGTCACGTATTCGAGCCTCTTGCCTGTCTGTTGCGAATCTAGTCAACTCGATCATCATCGGCATCTCCTACAGCGTGTTTGGAGGACTAGTAGATGTCTACGGCTTCTCGCTGACGTTGATCATAGTTGCGGCCTTCTGCCTGGTTGGTTTGTTGGGTGTAAGCGCCACGTTGCTGTTAGGTGGACAAAAAAACCGTTTAAACCAACAAAACGCTTGAGATACGCAGTTTCATTTGCGAGCTGATCATCACACTGACAGGCATCCGACTGAAAACCTGACCTGTTTTGTCCGTACCCTTACGCCCTACATAGCATCGTTAAGAATCAAACTCCGATAATGCCCCGGATTCGACCCACTCCACTTGCGAAACGCCTTATAAAACGAACTGGTATCGGCAAACCCCAGCCGCTCTGCAATCTCGGCAAAGCTGATCTGCGGTTCGGCCAGCCACACAATCGCCAGTTCCTTGCGCACGCTGTCCTTCAACCCCTGATACGTCTGCCCTTCTTCGGCCAGGCGCCGCCGCAGGGTCGAGGCGGAGATACAGTGGGCCGCCGCCAGGCCATCGGTTTCCGGCCAGGTGTCGGGCGGCATTTGGCGCAGGTCGTGCTTGATGCGGGTGGCCAGGCTGTCGGGGTCGCGGTATTTGACCAGGATGTTGGCCGGCGCGTGGGCCAGGAAACGTTGCAGTTCTTGCGGGCTGCGCTTGATCGGCAGGTCGAGGCAATCGGCGGAGACGATCATGCGCGTGCGTGGCCGGTTAAAGCGCAGGTTGTCGGAAAACATCACCCGGTAGTCATCACAATAATCCGGCGGCGGGCAGCGCAACTCGATGGCCAGGATGGGGATGCGCCGCCCCGCCAGCCAACAGGCAACACCGTGGACAATCATCCAATAGGTGAAGTAGGTGAAGGCGCGATTGGGCTCGGCATCCGGTTCCAGCAGCACGATTTCCGCCAGACTCTGTTGGCGCACCAATTGGGCGGGCAGGCGCTCCAGCATCAGTGAGAGAAACCCCAAACCGGTTTCCAGGCCGGCCGCCAGGGTCGGTTGCGCGATGGCCGCCCGGCAGAGAAACGCCAGGCTACCGGACTTGAGCCTGCGCGGGTCCATGCCGAAGAACTCATCGTCGCAACGCCTTGCCAGCAAGCGCCACAGGCGTGCATAGGCCGTGGCCGGTACACGGGCGGCGGGCTCTTGCAGCAGCGCCGGGTCGATCCCGACTTTGCTCAGGGCCTCGACGGTGGCCGCCCCCGGCGCGCAACTCTGCGACAAGGCCTCGCGCACGAGGTGGATGGAGATGGTGTCTTTTTCCGCCATGGAAGTTGGGCAATCCGGTCGTGCATGAGGTGGCGTGCATCATAAGGGCGCTTGCGCTTTGCCACCACCGTTCAGCCGGCGTTCAGCTAAAGTCAATATTTCCTGTTTGGCAATGAGTATCATTATGTTACAACTTAGCACCCTAACTAATTGCCCTGCGGTGCCGAATGCTTGTCCCCTTTCTCATCATGCTGCGCGAAGGCATTGAAGCCGCATTGATCGTCGGCATCATCGCCAGTTACCTGCAACAGACAGGCCGTGGCCAATGGATGCCCGCCGTGTGGATTGGGGTGTTCCTTGCGGCAGCGCTGGCCTTGCTGGTGGGCGGCGGCCTGGAATGGGTCAGCGCGGAGTTCCCGCAGAAACAACAGGAGCTGTTCGAAGGCATCGTCGGCCTGGTTGCCGTGGGTATCCTCAGCTCCATGGTGTTCTGGATGCGCAAGGTTGCGCGCTCCATCAAGCATGCGTTGCACGCCTCCCTTGATCAGGCGTTGACCGGCTCCAGGCACCAGGTCACCGCACTGATCCTGATGGTGTTTTTCGCCGTGGCCCGCGAAGGCCTGGAAACCGTGTTTTTCCTGCTGGCGGTGTTCCAGCAGAGCGAAGGCCCCGGCGCGCCGATGGGCGCCCTGCTCGGCCTGGTGTTGGCGATTGTCGTCGGCTGGCTGATTTACACCGGCAGCATGCGCCTGAACCTGGGTGCGTTTTTCCGTTGGACCGGCCTGTTCATCCTGGTGGTCGCGGCCGGCATCCTCGCCAACTCGGTGCAGGCTCTGCACGAGGCCGGGGTGTGGAACCATTGGCAAACCGTACTCTTCGATTTCAGCGCTGTATTGCCGATGGACAGCCCATTGGGTTCGGTGCTGGCCGGCATGTTCGGCTATCAGGAAGCGCCGACCGTCAGCACCCTGGGCGCCTACCTGATTTACCTGGTGGTGGCGCTGGTGATGTTTTTCCTGCCAGCCACGCCGGCCAAGCCTGCCGCCACCCCCTCCTCCGTTTCCAGCCAGTAAGGACCGTCTCTTGTCCAGCCCAACGCCTCAACCTGCCTCGCCACCCCGCGCCCTGCGCTGGGCAGTGGCCGGCTCGGTGGTCGTGATGATCGCCGCCGGTGGCCTGTTCTACTACGCCTCGCAGATGGCCGCCGCCAAGCGCCAGGCCAACAGCAATGAAATTGCCGTGACCATCCACGGCCACGCCTGCGAGCCCAACGCACTGACCGTTCCGGCCGGGCGCGCGAGCTTTCGTATCATCAACCGCTCCGACCGTGCCGTGGAATGGGAAATCCTCGACGGCGTGCTGGTGGTCGAGGAGCGCGAAAACATCGCCCCCGGCCTTAGCCAGGTTATCAACGCCAACCTGTTGCCCGGCGACTATGCCATCACCTGCGGCCTGCTGAGCAACCCGCGTGGCACTTTGCATGTGACGCCCACGGCGCAGTCCGACGCCCAGGCCAAGGCCAAGCCGTCGATGGTGGCGTTTATCGGCCCGCTGTCGGAGTTCCGCGTGTACCTGAGCAGCCAGGGCAATGCGCTTATAAAGGCCACGACGGCGCTGCAACAGGCGATCGAGGCCGGTGACCTGGCCCAGGCGCAGGCGGCGTATGTACCAGCCCGTGAGGCTTATCAACGGCTGGCGCCGGCGTCGCAACGCCTGGCGGAACTGGACAACGCCATCAACGCCCGCGCCGATTATTTTGAAAAACGCGAACAGGACCCGGCGTTCAGTGGCTTGCATCGCCTCGAATACAGCCTGTTCCAGCAACGCAGCCTCGCTGGCCTGGCCCCGGTGGCGCAGCGCCTGGTGACCGACGTCAGCGGCCTCAAACAACAACTGCTGGCCCAGTCGCTGCCGCCGGAGCAACTGGTGAGCATCGTGGTGCGCAACCTCAACAGCCTGGCGGATGTGCGCGCCGTCAGTGGTGAGGAAGAGCGCTACAGCCACATCGACCTGAACGGTTTCGCCGCCAACCTGCAAGCCGCGCACAAGGTGGTCGAGTTGATGCGCCCGCTGCTGGCCAAGTCTGCCGCTGACCTGCTCCCCAAAGTCGACAGTGCCCTCGCCGCGTTCGATGCCGAACTCGCAGGCTTTAAGGTCAATAACACTTACCGCACGTACGACAGCGTTACCGCCGATCAGCGTCAGCAGATCGCCGACAAGGCCAAGGCTCTGGCCGTTGCACTCGATGGAATCGACCCCGCCCTTGGCCTTTCCGGCCTGCAGTGAAGACGACCGAATTTATGAGCGATTCAGCACACTTTTCAGCACAACGTCGCCGCGTCCTGCTGGGCATGGCCGCCACCGGCGCGGCGATTGCCGGCAGCAGCCTGGCCTGCCCGGCGATGGCCGCCGCCGCCGAGCAAGTCACCACGGCGCCACGCAGTGACAAGACCCAGGACCACCATGACTTTTTCGGCCAGCACCAAAGCGGCATCGTCACGCCGCGCCCGGCCTGCGGCATGCTCGTGGCGTTCGACGTGCTGGCCGGCGACCGCGACGACCTGGAGCGGCTGTTTCGCACCTTGAACGAGCGCATCAGCTTCTTGATGACCGGCGGCGCCGTGGCACAAGTCGACCCGAAACTGCCGCCCACCGACTCCGGGATTCTCGGCCCGGTGGTGACGCCGGACAACCTGACCATCACGGTTTCGGTCGGTGAATCGCTGTTCGATGAGCGCTTTGGCCTTGGCGCGGTGAAGCCCAAGCGCCTGAGCCGCATGGTGGGTTTTCCCAACGACGCGCTGGAGCCGACGCAGTGCCATGGCGACCTCAGCGTGCAGTTTTGCTCCAACACCCCCGACACCAATATCCATGCCCTGCGCGACATCGTGAAGAACCTGCCCGACCTGCTGCTGGTGCGCTGGAAGCAGGAAGGCAGCGTGCCGCCCCAGGCCCCTGCCAAACCCGGCACGCCTGCGCAGAGCGCGCGTAATTTCCTGGGGTTTCGTGACGGTTCGGCCAACCCCGACTCCAACGACGACAAGGCGATGAACCAGATTGTGTGGGTACAGCCGGGCAGCGACGAGCCAGCCTGGGCGGCTCATGGCAGCTATCAGGCGGTGCGCATCATCCGCAACTTCGTCGAGCGCTGGGACCGCACGCCCCTGCAAGAACAGGAAAGCATCATCGGTCGGGTCAAGACCACCGGCGCACCCATGGATGGCCAGCAAGAAAGCCAGGTGCCCGACTACAGCCAGGACCCCCACGGCAAGTTGACCAAGCTCGATGCGCATATCCGCCTGGCCAACCCGCGCACCCCGCAGACCCAGGCCAACCTGATCCTGCGGCGGCCGTTCAACTACTCCAACGGCGTCAATAAAAACGGTCAGCTCGACATGGGGCTGTTGTTCATCTGCTACCAGGCTGACCTGGAGAAAGGCTTTATCAGCGTGCAGACCCGGCTCAACGGCGAGCCCCTGGAGGAGTACCTCAAGCCGGTGGGCGGCGGGTACTTTTTCAGCCTGCCGGGGGTCACCGGGCCCAAGGATTTTCTTGGACGCACACTGCTTGCGGCCGCGCACCCTCAAACCACTGCCAATACCTAAAACAAACCCCACAGCGGAAACCGTCCCATGAAGAAGTCGACTCTCGCGTTGTCGTTGTTAATGACCCTTTCGCCCCTGGCCGCCTTCGCCGCCACCACGGCGCCGCTGGACCTGGTAGGCCCGGTGTCGGACTACAAGATCTACGTCACCGAAGAAATCGGTGAGCTGGTGACCCAGACCCAGGCCTTCACCGACGCCATCAACCAAGGCGACCTGGCCACCGCCAAAAAACTCTATGCGCCGACCCGTGTGCACTATGAGTCCATCGAACCGATCGCCGAGCTGTTCAGCGACCTCGACGCGTCCATCGACTCCCGCGTGGACGACCACGAAAAAGGCGTGACCGCCGAAGACTTCACCGGTTTCCACCGCATCGAATATGCGCTGTTTTCGCAGAACTCGACCAAAGGCCTGGAGGCGCTCACCGCCAAGCTCAACACCGATGTCAACGACCTCAAGACCCGCGTCGATGGCCTGACCTTCCCGCCGGAAAAAGTCGTGGGCGGTGCCGCCGCCCTGCTTGAAGAAGTCGCCGCCACCAAGATCTCCGGCGAAGAAGACCGCTACAGCCACACCGACCTGTACGACTTCCAGGGCAACATCGACGGCGCGAAGAAAATCGTCGACCTGTTCCGTGGCCAGATCGGGCAGCAAGACAAGGCTTTCCTGGCCAAGGTCGACAAGAACTTCGCCAGCGTCGACAAGATCCTGGCCAAGTACAAAACCAAGGACGGCGGGTTCCAGACCTATGACAAGGTCAAGGAAGCCGACCGTAAAGCCTTGGTCGGCCCGGTCAATACCCTGGCTGAAGACCTCTCGATGTTGCGTGGCAAGCTGGGCTTGAACTGATTGGCCGCCTCGACATGCGCGCAGCCTGTACGGGCTGCCGCGGGGCCTCGGCCGCCGTGGTCTCAACTTGCCTGCGGCACGAACCGCTCCAGAGGGCTCCCTTCGGGTCTTTGGGTCAGGGGATTGATCGCATACCAGGAACCCTGTTTCTGAACCGCATCGACCTGTTGATTACCGATGAAGCCTTTGCGCGATCCCGCCCAGTGATTGGCCGAGGTGCCTGGGCCGGCGAAGAGGGCATCGCGCGCACCCATGGTCCATCGCCACTGCTCAAAGGTTTTCACCGGCAATAGGGCGCTTGATCCAATGCGAAATGGGCGCCCTAGCGCAAACGTTGCAAGGGCGTTCGGAGTCGCGCGCAAAATCTCGGGGACGCTTTCCACTGGATTGAATACCCCACGCAAAAATGTACCTGCCCCTTTCAATGCAACCGTGCTGAACGGCTTGCCATTGAAGCGCATCAGCAACTTCACCCCCTTGGCAAAGCTCTTAGCTCCCGCCAGCCCACCGGTGGCGACAAAAGATGCCAAGTCTATCAGCAGCCCTTTTACCCCCTCGCCGGTATTGCCCTCGACCAAATCAGTCAATGCGCCCACAAAAGGGATCAGGCTGAGTACCGTATGCACATTTTCAGCGGTAAAAATATTCTTGCCGGAGGGGAATGGGTAGGCACGGCGCCATTCGAGGTTGGTGGGTTGGTTGGCGTAGTCGATCAGCGCCTCACGCTTATCGTCAAAGCCATAGGCCAACATTGTTTCCACAAGCTTAGAGGTCGTGGAAGAAACGAAGGTATCGGGTGTGCGTTGATTTGTCTTGTCCACTGCTCCGCGCAATGGGCTGCCGTACTTTTCAATGATCACCTGCGAATTCATCCCGGGGCGTGGCACGGAGCCTGAGCGATAGGCCTCAAAATCATAGGGCAGCGACACACCGTCCTGCACGTTGATTTGATAATAGCCACCCAGCCCAGTGGGCTCACTGCCTTTGGTGATCTTGTCGCCAAGCGGAAGATTATCGGGCAAGTCCGTTCGTTCGATCATTTTCATCGAATTGGGGAACACTTCGTAATAGCCATATTTGGGGTTGGCCTGACCCGTTTCGTAGCGCATCAACAGGCCGTGAGTGCCGCGTTTGTTGGCCACGTTCGAGTCCGGCGCCTTATCTTTTTCCAGGCGTTCCCCGGTCCCCGTCCGAAGGCTAAAAAACTGGATCTCGTTTGACGATTCCAGCGCCATGCGCTGTTTCAGTGGTAATTCAGCGAAAGCCAGTTTCATCGCCGTAGCCTGGGCCTTTCGGATGTCGGCGATGTATTTGTCAACGGCGGGTTCCACCAGGGGCGCGATCGGCGGCAGCTGGCTAATACGCTGGAAGAAAGTCGCCTGGGAAATAGCGGGGTGATTGAAGTTGTATTTCTTGTCACCTATGAACAGAGCGTCGAGAGAAGAACTGAGCTTGAGCCAAAAGCTCTCATCTTCGGCCTGCCCCGCCAAAATGAAGTCAACCAGCAACGGCTGGCGAGTCTCCAGGTGTCCATGATTGCGAGGGTCATAAGGTTCATCGGTAATGAGGTCCAGCTTAGCCGTGCGAATTTCTTCCTCGGTCATTTCAGGAAACAACAAGGCCAGTTGTTTGACCAATACACTGGCTCGGGTAGGCGGCGCACCCGTCAACACTTCGAATGCACCGCGCGTGGTGTTTTCTCGCTCAGTAAAGGCGTTAGATGCCGCTTCATAATCCGTACTGGAGTAGGTGCGATCCGAAGTTGCCGGATAGACGCCCACCATGACGCCCCAGTCCAACAGTGCCCGGGCCCCCAACGCTTTGATCAATTTTTCTTGGTTAGGCCCTGCCGACTCCTGGCGTGCCAAAGCCAGGGCTTGCTGAAGGTTCAACCGCGAATCGCCTGCCATTGCACTGGCCAGGCGTAAGTTCATCCAGGCCGTGGAGCCAACCTTGATAGCGCCCGGGTCTGGGTTGAGTACGTTCAGGGGTTCGGCAGCCAAGCCTGGGTCTCTCTTGATCAGCATCTCCGGCGCCGCCTGGGCCAGATACAGGTGAGCCATCAGCGCCAAGACCTTGGGATCAACGCCTTTGTCTGCCAAGTGCCGCTCGACGTCGCCACGTACCTCTTTAAGCGTGCGGCCCCTATTAGCGGGCTGGTACAGATCGTAGCCTGCCACAACCCCTGGCAGGCCCGGCACCGGCGCGTTCACACTGAATTTGAGGGCCGTAGCCAAAACTTGATGGCGGTCGGCCCTTGTCAGCGCTTGACCATCGGCCACGGCAAACAGCTTGAGGGATTTAGCGATTGTGTCGGCCAGCGCGGTGGCGCCAGGGGAATCAAAAAAAGCCGCGAGTTGGCTGTCCGGATCGGGAAAGGATTGGAAACCCGACGAGGCAGGGGAAAAGTCCTTGAACAACGCCATGACCTGCGTCGAGGCGCTTCTGAATGTTTGACTGGAGGCGTCAGACAGGGCTTCCGTGCCCTGCCCATAGGGCGTCATGCTTGCGTAATTACCGGCCAGTGGAGGGTTGGGTAATTTCACGTTGAAACCGCTCAGCGCCGCGCGCATCTGGCCGACGGTCTGCGGAACGTCGAGGGCGTAGTGCGCCATGACCTGACGGGCGTCATAAGTACGCGTGGAATACAATGCATCACCGATTTTTTTACTCAGCACCACTAACGATTCCAGCTCCGCCCCCATCGTTCGCGCTGCAGCTTGCTCTTGCGCACTTTCCCAGCCTGACAGCTTCCCGACCTCGTCGTCGAAAGCACGCCGCAGCGATACCCACTGACCTGCACCGTCGCGCGCCTGCAAGTCGCCGTCGGACAGCCTGTATTCATGCCGCCTGAATTCACCGTCCTGCCTTTGAAAGCCGGCCTTATGCAAAAAGGCTTCGAACCGGGGCGATGCCAGGAATTTCAGAAACCGTTCACGGGGCTTTTTACTGCGCTGGTCCAAGGTGGAGCCGGGGGCGGCAACCAAGCTCAGCTCTTTCAGATTCAGCGTGTCGTTGTCACCTTTGCCCTCAACCAAGGGTTGTAACAGTTCGGACAGACGCCCCCGTAAGGCACTGTCCTCGTGGGACCGCCGCTGTTGTTTGAATTGCGCCTCCCACTGATCACGCTGCGCCTGTGATATTTGCGGCCAGCCACCACGCTTGAGCTGTTTGCCCAATAGGGGTGCGGCTTTTTCATTGTGCGGTGGCGCAACCCCGTAAAACTCCAACAGCACGGTCAGTGGGATATTCGCCTGGGCCGCACCCGTGGCGATCGGAATGCCTCGGTTGTTCGGCGAGAGGATCCTTTGCAGTGCGGATACTCTTAGGCCGACTTGCCCCCAGCCGGAACCGTCAGTGGCGGTAAAACGTTGGAACGTTTCCTTGCCCTCGCGCACCACTATCCCTACCACGGCGTCGTCGAGCACCCGTATCGTGGCGGGCTTGAAGCCTGTGGATTTGAACCAGGCCTGCAGGGCCGGCTCTTTTATCGCATCGTTGTATAAGGAAATAAAGGGCGCGATTGAGGCTTTTTTCGGCACTGCGTTATCAGGAGCGGTACCGGAATGCAGCCACCGCATCAGGTTCTTTTGCAGCCTTTTGTCGGCATCCTGAGCATCTGCGACGACCGGGAAAAGACCTCCCGCGCCGGCAGCGCTGGCGGGAGACTCCTCCGTCACAGAGCCCGCATGACGCTTGACTCGGGTTTTCGATTCGCTCGACGGGCCGGCGAGCCCGTCCATACGCAACGCGCGCAGCGAACGACTGTTGTGTGCAAGACCTTGAGGTTGAGTTGGAAACGCGGGTTGTGGCGCCGCGTGAGCCTGGGAGGTTTCTACGGCGGGAAGCGGCGTTTCAGCCGCATGGAGAACGGACAACGCCGGCGCAACAGGAGCTCTGTTTATGGCTATCATTCTGACGAACGCTCTCTATACCAAGGGAATGGCGAGAGTCCTGTCCCTAGAACTGTCAGCAGAAAACGTACAGACCAACACCTAAACAAAACGTAGGGAAATTCCCAACGCTGTGAGTGCAATGCCTGAGCCGCGCGATAGACCCAGGCTTACAAGATGCGATAGAGCAAACGTTCAATCCGCACCCGGCTGACACGCCGTAGGAATTTGCCGACCGCCTCCGGGTAATCCGGCAGCGTCTCCAGTTGCTGGTAGCGCTCGATACGCGTGGTGTGCTGGAAAATCTGCCCCAGCTCACTTCGGCGCGGCGCCAGCCACTGCCCTTGCGGGTCATCGATCAACAAGGCGTTTTCCAGGTCGAGGCGGAACGCACGCGGGTTGAGGTTGTTGCCGGTCAGCAAGGTGTAGCGCTCATCGACCCACATGCCCTTGAGGTGGTAGGTGTTATCGCCGTCGCGCCACAGGTGCAGGTTGAGCTGGCCTTTGTCGATCATCGGCTGATGGCGCTTGGCGAAGCGACGCAGGCTGATTTCGTACAGGTAAGGCAAGGCCGCGATGACCTTGAACGGCTCGCTGGGTGGGATGTAGAAGTCGTTGGCGGTCTTGTCGCCCACGATGATGTCGATCTTCACGCCACGCGCCAGGGCGCGGTTGATCTCGCGGGTCACCGGCAGCGGCAGGTTGAAGTACGGTGTGCAGATGGTCAGTTGATGCTGGGCGCCGGCAATCAGCTCCAGGATCACCCGGCTCAGCGGGTTGTTCTTGCCCACGCCGAGCAGCGGGCTGACCGACAGCTGGCCGTTGGGCAACTGCCCCGCCGTGGTGTCATAGGCCGCGTGTTTGAGACGGCTGCGCAGGTCGCCGATGTCGTTGCGCAGGCTGCGGGTAGTCGGCGGGTTCGGCAGGTCCAGGCGGTGCACGGCCTTGGACGCCACCAGGCCGTGTTCCACCAGGTGTTGCATCGAGTCGGCCAAGGGTTTGCTGTGGATCAGGTGGTACCGGTCGAAGCGGTATTTGTCGAACTTGTGCAGGTACACATTATTCAGGCTGGCGCCGCTGTAAAGCACGCTGTCGTCGATCACGAAACCCTTGAGGTGCAGCACCCCGAACAGTTCGCGGGTTTGCACCGGCACCCCATACACCGGCACTTCGCTGGCGTGGCGTTGGGTCATGGCCTGGTACCAGGCGCTGTTGCCCGGCTGTTTGCCGGCACCGATCAGCCCGCGCTGGGCGCGCAGCCAGTCCACCACCACCACGATGTCCAGTTCCGGGCGCGCGGCCTTGGCGGCGTGCAACGCGTCGTAGATTTCCTGCCCCGCTTCGTCGTGCTGCAAATACAGCGCAACGATGTAGATGCGGCGGGTGGCCTGGGGGATGAGCTCCAGCAGGCGACGACGATACGCGTCAGCACCGGACAGCACTTCAAGGGTGTCTGGCGTGAGGGCAAAACCACGTAGTTTGGGCAACAGGGAGCGTTTGAAGAACGACGGCATAAGGCTCGCAATGGGTCGAATCCGAAGAGGCCCCGAGCTTACACCATGGGTGTGCTCAGGTCTCGCTGCCTGACATGGAAAAAGCCGATTGACCAAGAAGAACGATCGTTCTACTGTCACAAGCATGAACGACATGACCCGTAATGAAACGCGCGACATCATCCTCGACGTCACCGAAAAACTGCTCTATCGCCATGGCATCGCCGCCACTGGCATGGACTTTCTGGTGAAAACCGCCGGTGTGTCGCGCAAAAGTATCTACCGCTACTTCGCCAATAAAGACGAGTTGGTGATGGCCGCCCTGCAACGTCGCGATCAGCGCTGGATGGATTGGCTACGTGGCGAAGTGGAACGCGTCGACGACAGCGGCGAGCGCTTGCTGGCGCTGTTCGGCGCGCTGAAAACCTGGTTTGCCTCAGCGGACTTTCGCGGCTGCGCCTTTATCAATACCAGCGGTGAAACCGGCGACCCGCACGACCCGGTCCGCCTGCTGGCCAAGGCCCATAAACAGAAACTGTTCGAGTACGCGCTCGAACTGTGTCAAGTCCATGGCACCCCCGAGCCCGAGCGGCAGGCCGCGCAACTGCTGATCCTGATCGATGGCGCCATTACCGTTGCCCTGGTGATGGGCGACTCAACCGCCGCCGATAACGCGCAATGCATGGCGCGAACCTTATTGGGGCTATGAATACACCGCTGCGCAACTTCGTTTTAACAGGAGCCGTCAAATGTCAGCCACCCCACAAACACGCCCGCCGCTGCCGCCGTTCACCCGTGAATCGGCCATCGAAAAAGTCCGCCTGGCCGAAGACGGCTGGAACTCCCGGGACCCGCAACGGGTATCCCTGGCCTACACCCCGGACACGCAATGGCGTAACCGCGCCGAATTCGTCTCCAGCCGCGAAGAAGCCAAGGCGTTTCTCACGCGCAAGTGGGCCAAGGAGTTGGACTATCGGCTGATCAAGGAGCTATGGGCCTTCACCGATAACCGCATCGCCGTGCGCTATGCCTATGAATGGCACGACGACTCGGGCAACTGGTTTCGTTCGTATGGCAATGAGAACTGGGAGTTCGACGAGAACGGCCTGATGGCCCACCGCTTTGCCTGCATCAACGATAGGCCGATCAAGGAAAGCGAACGCAGGTTCCACTGGCCGTTGGGCCGGCGCCCGGACGAACATCCGGGGCTGTCCGACCTGGGCCTGTAAACCTGTGGGAAGGGGCTTGCTCCCGATAGCTGCCCTGCTGTCATCGGGAGCCGGCCCCCTTGCCTGTGGTGGCTAGTCCTGGTTCAACCCCACCCGATACAGCGCGCCGTCATCCTCGTCGGTGAGCACGTACAGAAACCCGTCAGGCCCCTGCCGCACGTCGCGAATACGTGCCTTCAAGCCGCCTAGCAAGCGTTCCTCATGCACCACTTTGTCACCCTCGAACTGCAAGCGAATCAGTTCCTGGCTGGCCAGCGCGCCGATAAACAGGTTGTGCTGCCACGCCTTGAAGCGGTCACCGTCATAGAACGCCATGCCACTGATGGCCGGCGACTTCTCCCACACATGGTGCGGCGCCACGGTGCCTTCGGCGGTCTTGACGGTGACCGCTT
>Ga0207650_10000126_pt1 | contig 95820 bp, 84 predicted proteins | sample KBSS63metaG_FD_184325 | JGI IMG/M metagenome (GOLD analysis project Ga0207650, IMG submission 184325) | Switchgrass rhizosphere microbial communities from Kellogg Biological Station, Michigan, USA - KBS S6-3 metaG (SPAdes) (version 2) | ecosystem: Host-associated > Plants > Roots > Rhizosphere...
CCTTGACGGGCAAGGACCGAGTTTGGCCGATTGCCAAATCGTTTTCCGCCGCAGTTAAGCAGCTAAAAACAGTGGGAAAATTCAGCACGAATGATCAAGTTATGCTTGTTCATGATGTGCTTTTCCACAAGTCTGAAAAGCCCTTAAGAACAGCGGTTTTGATGTCTTTTGATGAGGGGCTTATTAAGGAGATTGGGCTCATTTCTGACATCAGTCAACACATTGACGTGTGTACAGAAATTTTCACGTACCCAGCTCAGCCATAAACAAGAAGTGGGGTAACTTGCGCAAACGGTTCGGCGGCCAAACGCATCCTCTCTTCCGGCAAGTGCGTCCGTAGAGCTTGCCGGAAAGTGGGGTGAAGCCAGCAGAGACTCGGATGCGTGAGGCAAGACTTGATCTGGCGCAGGAATGGAAAACTTCTGAAATGTAGTGGTCGGAGGACAATTTCTCCATGTCCAAATGTGCGCCACTAATATCCTCCCTTACACGATTGCAGCAACTCATAAGACCGCACCTCCGGTCACAAGACTTACATATGGATAAGCAGCCTAAAGCCTTGGTGCTCGAGCTCTCGGAGAACCGCTCACCACTGTTTAGTTAGACCATTCTTCATTGGAACAACAGATTTTACCGCTTCCTCCTACACGTCTGTGAGCTGGTCCATGAAAACAGTTTGAAACTTGATCCTAACAAGGGAGATCAGAAACTTATTTCAAAAGGCGCCTAATGCCTTATTTCGTAGAAACGAGGAAAAATTAATGAAATCAATTTTGAGTTTTTCTACGAGCATAGTGTTTTTACTTTCAATCGGGACGGCTGTTCTTGGTCAATCGCAAGCCACAACCGGTTTGATTCAAGGAAATGTTGTCGACCCGAACGGCGCCGTCGTGCAGGGCGTGACCGTGACGGTCAGCAATATCAATACCGGTTTTGAAAGAACCGTGACGAGCAATTCCGACGGATTTTTCAGTGCGCCGCTGCTGCCGCTCGGCAAATATCGCGTCACGACCGAAGCCGCAAACTTTACAAAATCCATTCTCGAAGGAATCGAACTAAGCGTCGGGCAGAGGCTTTCACTGAAAATAGATTTGAAAATCGGTGGAGTCGTCGAGACGGTCAATGTTACTGCTGAAGGCGTCGGAGTCGAAACGAGCCGGACCGAACTGAGCACTTTAATTAATGAACGGGCGGTTGAAAATCTGCCGATTAACCACCGTGATTTCAGTAAATTCGTCCTGCTTACGCCGGGCGTTTCCCTCGTGCAGAGTATCAACGGCGATATAATCACGATTAACGGCCAGAAAGGAACTCAGAATAATTTTTCGATTGACGGCGCGGACGCGAACAACACCTTTTTCGGCGAACAGCGCGGTGGTCCACGTCCGGCGTTTACCATCAGCCTTGAATCAATCAAAGAACTCCAAGTCATCCCGGTCGGCGCGTCGGCTGAATTCGGACGCAGTTCGGGCGGTTTTATCAACGCCGTGACCAAATCCGGCACAAACGAATTTTCCGGTTCGGCGTTCGTGTTTTTCCGCAACCAGGGGCTTTCGAGCCAGAATCCCGACGCGGTGAAAGCTAATCTGCCGACCGAAGATTTTCGCAACTTTCAGTTCGGCGGGAACGTCGGCGGACCGATTACCAAAGACCGCGCCTTTTTCTTCGCCGCTTACGAGCGCAACGATGGAAACAGTAGCAAACCTAATCAGATTGACACGCGCCTCGTTAATGTTTTCGCCACGCGCTTTAATTCGCCGGGTGAACAAGGGATTATCAACCGTACGAACATTGCCGACGTTCTACTTTTGAAAGGTGATTTTCAGGTTAACAATAACAATCTTTTAACCGTGCGCCACAATTACAGCCGCTCCGAACAGGTCAACGGAACATTCGATGTGGCGACGTGGGGAATGAGCGCGAACGGGCGCGAAACAAACAAATCGAATTCGTTTATCACGCAGTTGGTAACGAATATTTCTCCGACTTTGCTGAATGAATTTCGCTTCCAATACGCGAAAGAAGACCGCCCGCGATTTTATGACGGACCCGATTTGCCAGACATCACCATCGGAACTTTCGACGGTTCGATTTCACATCGCTTCGGTCGCCCGTTTTTCCTACCGGTTCCTTTCGACGATGTACGTTTGCAGTTGACCGATAATTTTACGGTTCTTCGCGGCAATCATACGGTCAAATTCGGAGCGGATTTCAATCGCGTCGCAATTTCGCAAACCTTCATTCCTTTCGCGCGCGGACGCTATATTTTTGCAGGTGGGACGATTGATCAGGCGATTCAGGGATTTCAAAACTACATCGCAGATGTCCCGGTGGGTAACCGCGACGTGTCAGGTCTGGCTTTATACCTGCAATTTGCCCCGATTGGCAATCGCACCGTCGAAGAAGCCGGAACGCAAAGTTTCGTCCAATTCGAGCCAGGCATTTACGTTCAGGACAACTGGCAGGCCAGGCAAAATCTGACGCTGAGTCTCGGACTTCGCTGGGAAGGACTATATAATCCCGAAGCGATTAACGCTCCGCAAAACACGCGCTACGGTCAGTTTTTAAATGACCCGCGCTTTCCCTCCGACGGTAAGATTCCCGATTCGACCGACGGCTGGCAACCGCGCGCCGGAATTTCCTATTCGCCGGGCAAAGACGGCAAAACCGCGATTCGTTTCGGAGCCGGTTTTTATTTCGCGCGAATTCCGGGCTTAATCGTTGCCGAACCGAGAAATACGGACGGTGTGATTGCCGGCAATCTCTTCTTTGACGGATTGTTGGCGCAACCGCCGCCGATCGGGATTAACCTGCCGCCTGCCGCGTTCCCCGTTTTTCCGGGCATTGTTCCAACCGCCGGATTCACGCCTTTTAATCCGGGCGTGTCGGTTATTTCCAGAGACTTCAAAAATCCGCGCACGTTTCAATTCAGCGCGAGTGTCGAACGCGAGGTCATCAAAAATTTAAACGTTTTAGTTGCCTACAATTATGCCAGAACAAGGAATCTGACGGTTTTCGTCAACCGCAATGACCCGCGACTTTACAACGGCATGGCAATTTTTGAACGCTCCGACGGTTCAGGTATAGGCGAAATTCGCTCGGCAGAAAGTTTTGGTAAATCACTGTTTCAGGGACTGACTTTTACGGCCAACAAGCGTTTTTCGAACCGCTTTCAATTTCAGGCGAATTATCAGCTTTCTGTGGACAAATCGACTGACGACAACGAGTACAACGTATTCGGTTTCCGCTACGCCGACCCACGTGATTTCGATGCGGAATACAACTATTCCGACCGCGACCAGCGACATCGTTTCAATGCGTTCGCTACTTTTGAATTGCCGCATAACATTTCGGTTTCACCGATTGTCCAGTATCGCTCGGCGCAGCCAACTTCGGTTCTCAATCGCGGGACGTTTCCGGCTTTAGTCAAACGCAACACCGTGCGGTTGGACAATGCATTTTTTACCTTCGACGTGCGAATCTCGAAGATATTCAAATTTAGGGAAAAAATGTCTCTGGAGGCAATTTTTGAAGCCTTTAACATTTTCAACAATCGCAATCAGCGAAGTCTGCCGCGACCGCTGACCTTTAACTTTGACGGAACGGTTAGTGCCGGATTTGGCGAACCGCGTCATGCGCAGCTCGGTTTGCGTTTTACATTTTAGGCTGAACGCAGGTCTAACATTTCTCGGCGCTATTGGAACCATTAAGTTACACAAAGTAGTATTGCGCGTAAGGGTCCAACGGTCCATACGTGTAATCGTTGTAGCCCACAGTGGACAATCTTCCCATTAGCCGGTTGATGCAGGAAAACTGCAGCCCGGGATCTATGCGGGGGCTGCCGGGTACTGGCAGTCCTACCGCGATCAACTTTTTCTGACGTTCGGTATAAAGCTGAGTGAACTACAGGTTCTCTTCAGTTCTCAGTGATAATTCGACCATTCTTTCAAGCAGTTGGTCCGGTGGTAAGCCCACGAAGTTTTTGAGGACCAGTTCCTTGGCGTACAAGCGAATCAGATAGCGAAGTTTAAGCGTCTTGGTCCGGGCCACATAAACAAAGTCACGGTGCCCGTTATTGATGACGATGACGTTGCGGCTCGTGTCAAATCTCGACCGCCACGAGTCGCCCGGGGCGCTTTCGAAAGTGTAGCCCGGCAACCCCTGAGACTCGACCACCGTTGTTCCCACCTGTGACAAGAGTTCGTGCGTCACTGTAATTAGCGCTTCCGCCGATCGCTCAATGTCGTCTTGTGAAACCATCACCTTGACGCGCGCAAGACCAGGCTCAGCGGGAGCAATAAACGTTGCGACTTGATCGTGTCGATGTTCCAGGGCTCCACCGCCTTCTATTACTTCCCACGTAAATGTCAGATCGCTTTCAACTCGGCGACGAGATCGATCGTAAGGTAACGCACGCAATGTTCTCTGTTCGCCTACTCGCACAACACTCGAGGATGGTGAGATCGCCACGGTAAAAAGCGGACCCGCGAACTCGAAAAACTGCCGCTGTTTGCCGTTACCGTTTTCTCGCTCCGTCACGCCGTTAATCAGTTTTTCAGTAGTCCCAACGTTGCGCAGACTCGCACCCGATCCGCGCTGAGTACCGGAGTGGATATCAAACCAATCGTATTCTTCGGCCGGAAGCGCCAGGAATGCTTCGCGAAATGCCCGCTGGATTGTCTGCAATAATTCTCGACTTGCTTGCTCTTCTTCGGCGCGACGCTGGGCTTCAAGTATCTCTGTCAGCTTTGTCTCCAGAGGAGTGAGAGCGTCTAAAAGTGCTGCATACGCTTCATCATGGATGATGCCGCTGCGGGTTCCGGGCGTTAAATTAATGAAGGGTGCATCGATGTGACCTTGAAGGTAACGTGTGGTCCAAGGGGGCTTCGCGAGTCCGTCAACTACGGAAATGTCTTCAAACACACGTGTGCCGTGTCGAAACAGCGCGACACGATTTGTTTCCTTGGGCTCATTCATATAAAGCTCAGCGTAAACATCACCTGCGATCGCACGAACAGTCGGCAAGTGGTGCAGCAATCTGCCTTCGTATTGGCGCGGCTCCACGGCATACTGCTTTCGAGCGATCTTGTCGATAACTGTAATCCGCACGCCGGACTGACGAATGCGGTCGCGCAACTCGGCGGCGAGGTACCACTGAATTTTTTCTCCTGAGAGTGAGCGAATTCCTTCGAGCAACCTGTTGATTCGCAACTGACTTCCGGGCTCGGCGAAGAGTGTGCGCCTGGCTTTTACCGTGTAGCCGGGATCACCTTTTCTCATGACCATCTGCCAGGCACGATCGTCGGCGCCGGTTGACGTAAGAGTCAATTCTTCTCCAAGGGTCCAAAAGGAAAGCAGCCCGATGCCAAACTCCCCCTGAAGTCCAGAAACTCCTTCAACCTTCAATCGTCGCTTTACTGAATCGCAAATGTGTGTGGCCACGTAGCGGAAATCCGGACGTCCATCGTCAGCACGCGGTATCCCTTGCCCGTCGTCACGGATTTCCAAATAGTAATTGCCTTCGCTCCGACCGCGAGTGATTGAGACACTGGTTGCCCGGGCATCGATGGAATTCTCTACCAGCTCCGCCACGGCCTTCAGCGGATTGGATTGGGAAAGGGCGATGATGGTGATTGCATTCCAGTCGTTGCCGATACGCAGTTTGCCGCCTTTGAGGGAACGATGTGCCAATGGTGGTTTCTGCGACATATGACTGGGTTTATTTGGTTCTTGAAAACAGGTCGAGATACTCGGCAAACAGAAACAAACGATTCATCTTGAAACCGGTAATCTCTTTAAATATTCCAATTTCTTCGAGGCTCTTGGCAAGAGTGCTTGCCGAGGCATAAGGGATGCCGAGCCGCTCGCTCATTTGCTTAGCGTTCATTATTGGCTGTGAGTAAAGATGTTCAGAAGTTCCTGACCGATTTTTGCCCGTTTGCCTAAACCTAATAATTTTATGTTCACTTCGCTGTCTTAGGGCAATGATTTTTTCAAAAGTAAGTTTTCCATTAGCAGCTGTTTCAGCAACACCAACCAAAAAGAATTTCAACCAGTGCTCAATATTGTTAGACGTTCTTACAACGGTCAATGCATCGTAATATGCTCCCTTATTCTTTTCAAAAAAATCAGACAGGTATAGCGTTGGTTTTGTTAGTAGTCCAAAACTCACCAGATACAAAGTGATCAGTAATCGCCCCATCCGTCCATTTCCATCGAGGAACGGGTGAATGGTTTCGAACTGATAGTGGATACATCAGCGGTGGCTCAATCAGCGCATTCAGCGGCGCAGCTATACCTGGGCCGCCTACAACGAACTGATGTGCCTGCTCCGACTCGAACAACCACGCATCGTGCCCACGGGCTAGCAACCACTCTAGTCTTGCTGCGAAAGCGAGTATTCACGAAGAGCCCGGTGCGGGAAACCGCACGCCGGGATCTGTGCGGGGCTGCCGGGTAACTGGGAGTCCTACCCCGATCAACTTGCTTTTGATGTCTCCCCAGACACTCGGTCTTGCAGCAATTGCGAGAAGCGGTTCAGAGAGAGAATCGGCTGCCGCATTGTCAGGATAATTCCTATTGACCTAGTTGGGTTGCTGGGTATAAAAGGTGCTGATTCACAGTGTCCTCTCAAATGAAATATTGTGGCGGAATGCCAGGATCATTTAGGCAAACGAATATGTACAGCACACCATCCATAATCTTCTCAACCATGATCGGCCAGCCCACGCTTTTTCGATTTCTTATAGCCTTGACTTGGATATTGACTGTTTGTGTTCCTTTCTCGGCAAAGAGATCTATTGCCTTAGCATTGCCGAGCGTAATGGCAACAGAGTAACCGCGACGATAAAGTTCGGCGGCCACAAAATATTCACCCGCTAGATGACTAGAGTTTCTATCAGCAGCTTCTTCCATAGCCCTCCATATCGAAGCCAGCTAACGGTTGAGTTGACGCGGCGGCGCGATTTCATTCAAGCATCGCCGGACCAATTAAAGATGCGAAACAGGCTCCCGCCGCTCGCGTCCAACGATTTGTTCGGCGGCGCGTTTGATTAGGATTTGCAGGCATCGACTCGGAGTAGTTGGTTCCATACGAATGTGGTGTGCCCGTACGAGTATTTGCCGACAATCAAATCACGAACCATCCGAAGCGTAAAAAACGCCGAGCCAATGATCAATACTGCCGCGACCCCGAGCGCTAAGAAGCGTTCGACTCGCGTACCCTCTAAAAACCGAAATGCCAAAAGCCAGCACACAAGAGACAGTGAGCCAAAGGTGTACCAATTGACAGTCCAAAAGCGATGTCGCGTACGAAGCCGCAATACCTGATAGAGAGTTGAAAGTCGCCCACCTGGACTCTCGGGCGGATACAGGGCCTCTCGTTCGCGGAACAGGCCCAGCGCGGTCTCATAACCCTGATACTCAAAATCCGGCGATCCGGAGATCATTGTTTCGAGCACGCGAACGTATCCGACCAAGCGCGTAATCGTTGTCGCCTTATCAAAGAAAATCCACCAGCAAGGAAGCAAAATAACAAGCGGAGCAAGACAGGCTATACCGCGCAGCGACGGAGAAGCGAGTGTCGCCGCAAAGCCGATGATCGCACCGGTTCCGGTAACTGACAGTGACACGTATTGGATCTGACAAGACTTCAGGTCACGCAGCTCCGATCGCAGGACATTAAGCTCATTGGTGAGAACCTCGGTTTTGACCATAAGTCGGGCTCCTAGCCGCCGAACTATGTATATCTTGATCCGGATAAAAGCGGGAAGCGATATTAGCCCTTCATCCCTTCCGCTAAATTAGCGGCTCCCTTCCGCCAATCTGTTTATTCATGGCACTTGTGGCGTCTGAACCACCCCGCCTTACTGTCTATCCGGTTCCACATAAAATCAGCTTTGCTAAAGGACCTGCTGTCTGCTCCGCCCCAAAGAACGTGAGCGCCATGTACACGCCGTCAGCGGGCCGCATTCAAGGTTGCTAGTTAGGAGTATTTGCCAGTTACCCGAAGAGAAGCCGCGTGTACGTGGTAAGGCTATGATGAGAGCTTCCTTATGCAGTGGGAGTCAGGAAGAACACCGCACAATCTATTACATGCCGTCAGCGAAAGCAAAGCAAAAAGGCGGACCACATCAGGCGTTCTTTCGAGGGTCCTGTCCCCAAATTCTGTACTCACCAGATTGTTCGAGACTTCTCGGCCAATGTCTCCCCACACTGGACAATCTTCGCAACTTCTTCTTGAGGCCACCAACACAAGTGCTCAGTCTCATGCATAGATGTCAATCTACAGCATCGTCACGCGATTGCTTTTCTGCGTTTAGCATCGCCTGCTTGGAAACAAGCGTGACAACGAGGTTCTGAATGACGACTTCGCCGGATTCGATGCTGTTAATGACACGCATCAACGGTTCATTTATCCGTGGTAGAGGATCCGTCGCTATCTTCAGACGGCTCCCGATCACCGAAAGCAGCTCGCGGATTAACGCGCACTCCTTCTTAAGCTGCGTAACCTCCTCGGGCTCCTGCCATACTTCGGCGAACGATGCAGCGAGGTCGTCAAGCCCGGACACCCGTTCGTCGAACTCCGAGAAGCTATTCAGAGTGTTCCGGTAAAGGTCACGTTGCAACGCGAAGCCTTGAGCGTCACCGCCGCCTTCGTCCGAAAATCTTGCCGAACATTCCCCACGCTCCCTCCAGGCTGATCCCGCAGCAGCTTCTGAACCTCGTCACAAACGAACCCGTCACAAATCACGCCACAAAACTTGAGGTTACCAGCGACGACGCCCTCTTTTTATTTTTAGAATTTCATGGCTCCTAATCGTGAGTAATTCCATCAAGAATGGCGAGCCGATATCAACAACCTACGAAAAATTCAACCAATCTTGCAATAGGAACACCTCTTGGCAAAAGAGAAAGGCCGCTGGAATTGCTTTCAGCGGCCTTGTTCGATCTTCTCCCCACAGTGGACAATCTTCGCAACTTGTTGTTGACGCCAAAGCCAGAAGTACTCAGTTTCTTGCAACACTTGCGGGAAGCGCCATATTCTGCCACTCACTCCGGGTTGCGAGCATTGGCGTAAGCGCCTACGAGTGCTCAGCGTGTAACCGTGGATAGCCCACAGTGGACAATCTTCGCAACTTCTTCTGACGCCAACGACAGAAATTTTCAGTTTCTTCAAACAATTGACATCGGTGTCAATGTAAGCCCATACGGATGCGGGTTCTCTTGAGAACTAAAGAATCTGAATTCCTTTGAATACGACTTTGCACCGCAAATAGGATCGCCCGCAGCCCCTCAACTGCGGGCGGGGATTTTCGCTTGGCAACAAACCAGAAGGCCGATACTAGATCGGCCCTTCCGATCCCTCTCCTGAAGCGAAAATCCCCTAGCTAATTGTGGGGATAATCCCTATTGACATCCTTGGTTAATGGGTATAAAAGGCGGGCTGTTTACGGTGTTCGTTCTCACGAGCCTCGCCCGTAAGACCTACACTCACCTTGACGAGAGTTTTACTCCCGCCAGACCTTCATATTTGAAGTTGAGGTAGCTCACTTCTAAACAAAGTATACAAAAGGGGCGTTTATCATGATTCCTCTCTACCCACCACTCTCATTCGTAACTCTCCGGAGCCTTCTTGTTGTTTTCGGTGTCGTCGCCATGTTACTGCTGGCGATTCTATTACACTCCGGTGTCCCGCGACGCGCCAGTGCCGGGTCTGGAAGATCCGAGGCTCATTTAACCTTCAATGAAAAGGCGCAGGTTAGACCCGCCGGTTGCTGCGGAGGAGAAGCGGCCGACGATAAACCGCATCTTCTAGCCGGGTCTTACTACACGTTAAAGGACAACTTCTCAGCTAAACTCCTGCTTAATAACAAAGGGCCGCGCCCCATTGAAGTTCAGCCGACGCTGTTCAGCTTGAGCGGTGAGCGGTTTGATATCTCGCCGGTAACTGTAGATTCAAACTCACATCGATTCGAAGATTTCGGCGCCTGGGCAGCTATCGCGGGCGAGCAATTCCGTGAGGGCAGCATTCAGGTTTTCCACCGAGGGAAGGATCTGGTGCTTGGCACGCAAATTTATTTGACCGACGAGAAACATAGCCTGAGCTTCGAAGAGAAGCTAACGGAATTGGAAAAGGTGGGTTCATCGCGGCTTGAGGGTGTCTGGTGGCTTCCAACTCCAAAAGGCGCAGTCCAGCTCGTGCTCTCTAACACCAGTGACAATGCGCTGGCGGTGTCGATCACTATTCGCGGAGAAGCTGCGAAGAGCGAGACTTTGCAGAAGGAGGCTAGCCCCAAAATTGACCTGGCCCCGCATGAGACGAAGGTTCTGGATGTAGAGCGCGATCTGCTCCGAAAAGAACAAGGTGCGATGTCCACTTTCGGCGCTGTCTCGATCGAACATAATGGCGGGCTCCGGGCGCTCCTGGCGCGAGCGATGGCGCTGGACAATTCCCGCGGCTACTCGCTGCCGGTCCAGTTTGTGGACCCCGGGTCTGCGAAATCAACCAACCTCCAAGGGGCCGGCCTGCGTATCGGGAAGGCCGGGAAAGAGTCTTTATCGCCAAAGGTTGTGGCCTACAACGCGGGTGGCACGGAGACTTCACTGAGCGGTCGTGTGCCGTACACCACTGCCGACGGAACGGAGCGAGAGATAATCCTGCCGCAGGTCCAACTGTCGCCTGGCGAAATAAAGCTCATCGATGTGGCGCAGTCCATCAAGGCATTCGGCTCCGCCAACAACGTCGCCACTGCCGGGTTGGAGTTTCAATATACAGGTGAGATGGGAAGCCTGATCACGTCGGCCTTTAGCGTCAGCCATAGCGGCAATCAGGTCTTCCGCGTTCCCTTGTGGGACGTTGCCGCTCAACGCAGCGCGACGGGCGGATATCCGTGGTATATAGACGGCAGCTCCTCCACGGTTGTCTACATCAAGAATGTAACGGACGAGCCGCGGCAGTACAGAATGTATTTGAAGCTCAGTGAGGGAGATTATGTTTTCCCCCTCGCGACTGTCACGGCAAGGCAGACCACGGTCATCGACATAAGAAAATTACGTGACGCTCAAATCCCTGATGCCAACGGGCAAACGATTCCGCTGGGAGAGACGCGGGGGCAGGTTCAGTGGTCGATGACGGGAGGAGTGGATAAGGTATTGATCGGTCGCTCCGAACAAGTCGATCTCGTTCGCGGAATTAGCACGAATTATGCTTGTAACAACTGCTGCGGGAACAGTTTCTATGACGGCTGGGTAACGCCAACCGAGGCAAGCGGTTTTGAGGGCAGCGAGATGGAATTCACCGCGATGCAGCAGGACGCCAGCTGCTACGGGCAGGTCTTCCCCGCATTTTCTGTGGGAATGGCCTCTTTCACTAGTGCAAACACCTCAATCTGTGACCCGCTGTTTAATAGTGGCACAATAATGGGCGCCGGGCCGGGGGGCACCAACATCTTTGCTGGGTGGACAGCCGACACTTGGTCCTATAACCTCGACTTCTGTCAGTACACGCCGGTGGAGGCATTTCGCAACGCGTTATGCGAGGTGCTGGCTGTGAGGTTCGTAACTGCCAGCGAGCCGGATACTAGTAGCAGCGCTCAATTTAATCTGTTTAACAGTGCGAACTTGAACACCAGCTCCTGCGGCGGTGAAAGGTTCACGATTAAGGCTACTTTTCAATTGCCTCAATTCTCTTCGGGCTGCTGCTCAAACCCGACAACAAGTTTCGTCATACTACCCGGTGATAACAAGTTCCAGTTTGCGCCCAGTCCAGTCGACCCCGCAGATTATGCATTCTTCGGCAACGACAGTCCGCCCTATGTCCTGGTCTATCTAAGAAGAAGAGCAAATAATGTCGGCACAAACGATAGTATCAGGATCGTGGTGGGAGGCACGTATCAGAATGGGGAGTCATATTCGGGCATGGCAACCGTGCATGCTATCTGCCAGTAGCGGCCAACAGAAAGGAGAAGAGTGCATGCGATATCGATCGATAGTCTTGGTTCTTTTGTTGTTCTGTTTGACTACCACTGTCAGCGGGCAGGAGAGTAAGCGAGACGAAAATCAGTCCTATGTCATTGTTCCGAACGAACTGATCTTACTGGTCATTGCGTCTCAGCCGGAAGCTCCGATTCGCTTTGAGGAGGCGAATTTGCTCATGAGCGTGGATGGGCGCGATTTGGCGGTTACCTATAACCTTTACAACTCTGGAGCAAAACCAATTCGCTACTTGGCTCCTTTTATGTGGACTTCGTTTGGCACAGGTGGAACGCTCACAGGTTCGGGGCCTTTGTCCGGAGCAATTACTGGTCAACTGATCCAGCCCGGACAAACAATCAAAAAAGACAGCAACCACAAGATCGTTCCATTGACGGCCGAGTTGCGTGAGAAGCTAAAACTTCGAGGTACGGTGAAGGCAATGGTAGTTCTGATGGTAAAGGATATTACATTCGCCGACGGCACTACGTATAGCGACGACTCCACTTTTAAGGCGACGCAAAGTTACTTTGAAGATCTATCCGACAAGATGAACCGTCTCGAATCCCTGAAGTGCCACCGGAAACAGAAATAGGAGCGCCTGTTAAGTCGAAAAGGGCGAACACGCCTTTCTTGTTTTTTAACTCTCCTATCTTTGACCTTTGCCTGAACCTCACAATAAAGGTCGAATTCCCGACACAAATCGAGGCCACAAATATTAAGGGCCACCCAAGTGAGTGACCCTTCCTTTAGTCGCAACAAGTAGTGCTCCCCACAGTGGACAATCTTACTTTTTCTTGAGTACAACCGCAGAAATGGTCAGTTTCTTCCAACAATTGCGAGAAGCGCCATAAATATACCAATCACGACCAGTCGCGAGCGTTGACGCATACGCGCCTAAGAGTGCAACGGCCAACCGTGATAGCCCCACAGTGGACAATCTTCGCAACTTGCTTCGATGCCAACAGCGAAAATGCTTCATTTCTGACTGCAACAGCAGGTTGGGCGGCGCCACATTCAAACTCAAGAGCGTGTCCGTTGTAGTGTGTGTACTTCTAGTGACTCGGTGTTCGAGGATGCAGCTTTGTCGAGCTTAGCAAAAAGAAGGGCCGCCGGAATTGCTTCCGGCCTTCGCCAAGTCGTGCTTCCCCACACTGGACAATCTTCGCAACTTTCTGTTGACGCCAACGACGGAAACGCTCAGTTTCTTCCAACGATTGATTTGGTTGTGAGCCGTTCTGCATGGTGGAGCACACGTATCGTTTGTGAGAAATGGGTGGTCCTAAGGGGCGGGCTTAGCAATTGAAGTTTTTACTCTTGACACTGAATCATTACCGCCATTGGCTACCCAGATGTTGACGCCATCAAAGGCGAGCCCAACAGGACTTCGTCCTACTGCAAAGGCCTTAACAACTTTCCCAGTCTGCGGATCTATCTGTGAAACCGACCGACCACCGTAATTCAACACCATAATAAAGCCGCCGAAAAAGCCAATGGCTGCCGGCCCATCCTCCACAGCAATTCTGTCCCTCACAGACCCGTCGCCATTCAACCGAGTCACGCTCTTGCTGTAGAAATTGGCCACCCACAGGTTCACTCCATCGAAGGCAAGACCGGTGGGTTCTCTGCCCGCATCAAACGTTCCCAGGTTCGTGCCATCATCCGCCCGGAGTTTCGTAACACTGCTGCCGTTGTTATTCGCTACCCAGATATGACTTCCATCGGAAGCAAGGGCAATTGGCCGAGTCCCAACACGAAAAGTGCAATACGCACCATCGCTCAGCCGTATCTTAGTCACAGAATTATCTTCCCCATTGGCGACCCAGATGCTACCGCTGTCAAACAGCAGGGCTTCCGGACCTTTACCAACTTTAATGGTCTCAACCAGACTCCCATCGCTTGCCTGGAGCCTCATTACGTTGTTACTGAACCTGTTTGCCACCCAAATACTCTCGCCGTCATATGCGAGCGCGACGGGTCTACTACCTGTGGGAAATGTTCCCAGGTTTGACCCGTCGCTCGCGCTGAGTTTCATTACGCTGTCGCCTTGTTGGTTAGCGACCCAAATGTTCGCTCCATCAAAAAGGATCGCATTAGGCTTTCTGCCGACCGGAAACTCGGTCTTTTGAGTCGCCGGAACTTGCGGTTGTTTTGTTATGTCAGACTGCGTTTGTGAAAAGCAGATAGTCAAAGCGAATATTGCAAACACTAAGGCGGACGGAATCTTCAACACTCTGTATCTTGAAAGTGCTTTCTGTGGCATTCCGTCCCCCGTCGTGTTTCAGTTATCGCCGTTAGCTTTTCGAGTGATTATGTCCGGGTTCTATGCGCTTTGTTTCCTTTTGCTTTGCGTCAAGCGCCGGCTTCCTCTCTGGACCGTCCATCCAGTGAATGCACTCGACAATCCACGGGGCATTGGTCTCTCCCGGGAACATGGCCCACCACTCGCGCGCTTCATTCCCATATTTGACCATGCCTGTGTGGTTGGTGAGATCCTGATCAAGCTTGGCTTTTGCATCCTTGAAGCCGAGACTGCGCCGAAGCGTATTGATCTCATCAGGTTTGCCCGTCAGGAACGTCCAACCCTTTTTGATTTTATGCGCGCGCACGTAGCGCTTCAATTCGTTCGGAGTGTCTTCGTCTGGTTTGAGCGTGATGGAATACATGAAGATGTCACGCCCTACGCGATCTCCTAGCAGGTTCTGCACTCTCTTCAGATTCATTGTGACGGGCATGCAGACACCCTGACATTTCACATACATGAAGTTAATCACGACGATCTTGTCCTTGATCAGGTCGTCGTAGAAGTGAACTTTTTTGCCTTCGTGTGTCGTCAGTTCGAAGTTCGGGAAATAACGCTTCTGAAGTTTTTCGCGTGTTGAGTCTGCGACTTTGAATTTGTTTTCCGCACTAGCTGCTTGCCCCACCACCCCAGCGGCGAGGGGCGCTACCGCCAAAGTCGCCAGCAACTTTCTTCTGTTCATGTCTGGCACGATCTTTTTCTCCTTTCGATTTCTTAGCGGTTAAGTAACCTTGACGAACTTAGTTGAGCCGTCAGACGATCAGCGGAAGCCGCAGCTGCTTTCGTTGTTGTTCCCCACGTCGTCAATGTCGAACCTCAACATCATCGCGTGGTCTTCGTGAATCGTGTTGTGACAGTGCATCGGGTAGCGCCCTGTGAAGTCGCGGAAGCGGAAATAGATCTCGACGTCGTCGTTCTCACCCAGTCGGATGACGTCCTTGCGTCCGCGCTCGATCAGTGTCGGCGTTTGCCCGTTGCGTTTGAGAACCTGGTGTTCCTCGAAGTGAATGTGGATCGGGTGGGACCAATTGAATCCCCCGTCCAGCTTCCAAATCTCAGCGGTGTTACGCTTCACACGGAAACGAACCTCGTTGCAATCGAACAGTTTATCGTTTATCACCCATTGGCCATTGCGCCGGTCAAACTCGAAGCAACGCGTGATTCGTTCTGTTACTCGTGTCGGCACCTGATAGAAAGTCGGGTTAGTAGCCGGATCCACACTGTTGTCGGTCACAGTGTCAGACACGACGCGGAACTCGAGTAGTTTATTTCCCTGGCCGGCGGGCAGGATGTTGTTTGTTGGGCCTGCTCCGTCACACTGCTCCAAACGGTTCTCGATGTGAATGATCGAACCGGGGGCGAACGAAGAGAAATCGACGATCACATCCATGCGCTCGGCCACACTCATCATCAGACCCGTAGTTGTCTGTACCGGGTTCTTCAAGAGATTGCCGTCATTGGAGATTATCCAGAACGGATGATTTGAAAGGTTCGACTTCGTTAGATACATCCGGTAGAAGCGAGATGGCCCTCCATTGAGCCAGCGAAATCGATAACGGCGCCGCTTGACTTCGAAGAAAGGCTGGATCTTTCCGTTGACAAGAAACTTGTCTCCGAGAATGCCGTCGCGGTTGGCCAGATCAAAGGCCAGCAAGCCATCATCCGGATCAAAATTCTTGTCGTTGAACATCATGGGGATGTCGAAGTTGGGAAAACTCGGCAGGCGAAAGCCCGTGGTTTCGTCGCCGGTATCAAACTGATTGAAGAGCAGGTAGAAACCAGCGAGACCTTTGTAGACGTTCTGTGCGGTGAAGTCGACGCGATGGTCGTGATACCAGAGCGTGCTCATCGACTCGTTGATATCACCGGTCGGTGGATGACTCGAAGCGAAGCCCGCCAACACGTTCGGATAATGCTGGTCGTACCACTTTCCTTGGGCAAAGAAGTCGCACGGGAAACCGTCCGATTCAGACGGGGTGTGGCCATTGTGTAGGTGGGTTGAAACCGATTGCAGTCCGAAGCCGCCATTGTTGTTAGGAAGGTCGTTGAAGTTACGAACCAGAATCGGCTCTCCGTAACGGGCGACGTAGGTCTGTCCAGGGACAGTGCCGTTAAAGGTCCAGAGTCTTTGGAGTGGCAGCTGGGGATGCATACTGACTAACTGCTCTCTCTGATGGACCTCATAGAATTTCACGGGCGGTAGCGTGGTCAAAGCCTGATGATTACGTGTGCGGGCTTCACCGGCGGCAGTATTGGGAGCTACTGTTGGTGCCGGACTGAGCGAGGCGACTGGCTGCGCAATAGGCGGAATGACCAGCGGCTCAACGAACGGAGTCGTTGGTGGACTGACCGGCGTTCCGTTACCGCCAGATCCATCCCACCAGCGCCGATCACAATCACCGAAACTGCCGCCACCGAACTGGGCGCGCGCACTCAGACCATTTTTCTGGATCAAGTACCCGGCGCTGGTTAAGAGACCTGCTTTGATCATGTCACGGCGACTCAAACCAGCGGCGATTATCTCGCGGCGGTTCTTCGCGGCATTCTTGATCTCTCTTTCACGCCTCCTGTTTCTTTTCGAGATATTAGCCATTAGGGATCTCTCCTTTGCGAATGCTTGGCAGCGTGTTGGAGCCAAGGTTGGGTTGAGGATCTAGATACTTCGGTTTTGAAGGAGCAGTAAACCTGAACTGATTGACTGAAGTGCTATCGAGGATCGTTGCTCAGACGGCACAAACCCGCACGGGATTCACTGCCGAAGCAGTCAACGATTGGCAGTGGAGAATCTATTGTTGACTAAGAGAATTCTACGGAAACTGAACGCGCGCACGTTATCAAAACGGGGCTTTGTGGTAACCTGTTTTAACTGGCGTTTCTTGCTATTTCTTGGCGAATTTTGCTGGGTTGGCGCCCCGAAGATCTCTAAATTTATTTATTCGGCGAACTGGTTTTGTTTATGACGTGATCGATATCCAAAAGAAAAAGCCACTCGTTTGAGAGTGGCCTTTCGAAAAATCTCCCCAGGTAGGACTCGAAAACTAAACCGAGTACGGTAAGTCTTCACATGTTAGGAGACGTCGAGTTGCTTGGCTCCGTCGCCGAGTCTTCGTTGACAGTCATTTCACGCAGGCATATCATTCGCAAATCCACTAAAGAGATCGCCCATCCCTAGCGGATGAACAAGCAGGTTCACGCCCAGAATTATCACTCACGGCGTGATCCCGATCGGATACTGCGGACCAAACCAAGGGTGAACGACAGAGACACCTCCGTTCCCACTGTCTCACCTCAGAGTCGCCAGCAGATCTCCTGAATCTCGCTTTCGTTGCGTATCGCCTCGACGCTGTTCAGCAGTGCCGCGGCGTAGCGCTTTTCTTTCAAAGTGAATCTAAAGGAGAAGAAGATGGAAAGGTTAGTACGAAGAATGACCTTACTCGCACTGGCAAGCGTTAGTTTGCTAGCCACAACTGCAAACGCTCAAAACCCGGCAACCGTAACTGACACTTACGCGGCAAAATTCATCTGTGGAGTGCAGAAGGATCCCAACATTGCCCTCGTGCCGGACGCTCAGGCGGGTAACTACTCAACCAAAATCAATGTTCACAATAACACCGGGATTACCATCAACTTTCGCAAGAAGGTAATCCAGTTAAAGGGAGGGCAAGTCCCGATTGCACCGCAATTCCGTAGAGACGAGAAACTCGATCCCGATTGGGCCATGGAAGTCGTTTGCCGGGACATCTATGGTCACCTCAACATTCCCATCCCACCGCTACCGCCGCCGGTGAATTCACCGCCGCCGCCGTACATCGAAGGGTTTGTGATTTTTGAGGTGTTCTATCAGGTGCTTCCCGCAGGCCCGCCAGTAGATCCGCTTGATGTTGAAGGTATCTACACCTATCGAGCAGAGCCTGCTGGCACGGATGCGGTTTCGATTGACGTGGAGGTCTTTCCAGTTAAGAGGAACAGGCACCCGCTTCTGCCTGTGATTGCAGACGCCGCGGCGCAACCGGCGGCCTTAAACCGGCGGTTGCAGTAACCACGACAATGAAGTGTGGTCCATAAGAAGTTGAGGCCACGCCCAACCGTGGCCTCATCTTCCGATCATTTAAGGTGTATTGGCCCACAAGTGGACGCTCTTGTCTCCCCTCCAGAGGTCCACGATGTCCTCAAACGATCGTAACTGGATATGCAAACCAGGCGCTTAATGGAGCTTACGACAGTGACACTAGTGGCGGACGTTCCTCCTGTGGTTACAGTGGACGCGGCCGGCAAGCCGTTTCCGGTGAGGCTCACAAACGTGCCGCCACTCGTGGCTCCTGGGGTGGGTGAGATTGTGGTGACTTTGGGGGAAGGTGCGGTGTTGCTAGTGACCTCAAAGTTATCGAAGATGACTTTCCCCGGTGGATTGGTCTCTACCTGCGAAGTGCCGTCTTTGAGTTCAAAGAGGACCGATGAGGTTGAGACTGAGGAGGGCGCGGGAGTGCCGGTAAAATTATCGGAATTGTCAGTGCGAATACCGCGATAAGCGTAGGCCGAGAAATTTTTCAACACTGGGCCAATCTCCAGCCGTGGCGCGGTTTCAGCTGACATCGCAACCTCCAGGTTGAGGAAACAAATTTTGAACGCCGGGTTGTTGATGCGCGTTGGGGAGAGCATCTGGATGCGCTAACGAAATCTCGATGACGATTCAATCTAGCCGCGAGCTTGGGTGGGCCGCATTAGAAAAGTGATTTCCGGTGAGTTTATGGGATAGACATGAGCCCCGTGGGATGAATGGAAGGGCAGGTGATTAAGCCGGTTTGTTCAGACGCTCGTTCAAACGTTCGCGATAACGGCGGCTCATTACGAGTCGAGTGCCATCGCGCATGATGACAACGTACTCACCCTTGGCCCAGGGCTGCACTTCTTTGACACGATCGAGATTGACGATTGTCGAGCGATGTACACGCATAAATTTTTCGGGATTTAGTTTCGCCTCCATTCCGTTCATCGTTTCCCGCATTAAGTGAGAATCACGGCCCACCTGCAGGCGCACATAATTCCCCACGGTGCGCATCCAGTCAATTTCTTCGACCCTTAGAAAAACTACGCGGCCGCCGGACTTAATAACAAAGCGTTCCGGTGTTTCCTGTTCCCGGCGCAAATCTCCCAACAACGTCAGCAGTTGATTGTTGACGTCGCCATTCTGCAGGCCCCTGATCATCGCCTTCGCTCGTTCCAGAGTCTTTTGAAATCGTTTCCGGTCAAACGGTTTCAGCAGATAGTCGATAGCGTTCACCTCGAACGCCTTCAAAGCATACTGATCATAGGCGGTTACGAAGATCACCGTGGGCATTCGTTCAGCGCCGATAGTTTTGATAACTTCAAAACCATCCATCGCCGGCATTTGGACGTCGAGGAAAACGAGGTCGGGAGCCAGCTCGCTAATCGAACTAACGGCTTTGGATCCATCAGAGCATTCGCCAATCACGTCAACGCTCTGATCGTGCACCAGCAAACTCTTGATTCTTCTGCGGGCGAGCGGTTCGTCATCGACGATGAGGGCTCGAATTTTCGTTGGTCCAACGTCACGCATGACCATTTGAGCTGCCTGATACAGTCCTAAACGGGATGCTGAGGCTGACGACTAGTCCGCCATCGGCAGCATTAAGCAAACTGAGACCATGTTTATCACCGTAAAGATTCTTAACACGCGCACGTGTGTTGGTTAGCCCCACACGTTCTTTCAGCGGCGTAGTATCACTGAGTCCCGGACCGTCGTCCTCCACCTCGAGTCGTAACAGTGAATTATCGCGCCACGCTTTGATCTTAATACAGCCGCCTTCGGGCCGCGGCGCTACGCCATGCCGAACCGAATTCTCAACCAGTGGCTGCAAGATCATACTCGGCACCAACCCATCAAGCGTTTCGGGCTCAATTGCCATTTCGACCTTGAGACGATCCTGAAAACGTGTTTGTTCGATGTCGAGATAGTGATTCAGAAACTCGAGCTCTTTTTTGAATGACACTTCCTGGACGCCTGCGGTCTCGAGAGTCATTCGCAATAGATCGCCTAACCGAGAGACCATCTCCTCGGCTTCGTCAGGAGATTCGCGTATCAGTGCTGAGATTGCATTCAGCGTGTTAAAGAGGAAATGGGGATGAAGCTGCATTTTTAAGACCTGAAGCTGCGATTGGGCCAACTGCGCTTCAAGTTGCGATGCTCTCAGCTCACGTTCCTGGAGCTTCCGATAGTAATCAAGCGCGTGCTCTATAACAACAATCCCCCAATAGAACATCACGTTCGAGGGAGTAAAGTTGAGGATCAATAAGAAATACCTATTCGAGAATGGTGTTAGTTGTGCGTACCAGCCGAACGGAATGGAAATCAGGGTAAAGAGGAGGATATGAACCAGCAGAAAGACCACGCTCGCCAGAAAATGGATCGTTATTCTTTCGAATCGTTGCCCACCCTCAATCCGAAACGATCTACTCAACCAGATAACCAAAGGCGTTAAGCCAAGCCAGAGGTAACTAAAAATCAATTCTCCGAGGACAGCATTCCAGCCTTCAGCAACACGGTTTTGCCTGATGGCTTGAATCATTGGCGGACCGCTGAACAAGACTGCAAGGAAGGTCCAGCAAGCGAAGATCAGTGCCCATTTCCTGAGAGCCTGACGCTTGGTCGTATTAGTTGGCATACGAGATTTAGATCTTCAGTTGGGCGCGTTTAAAAACGGTTTGTGGCCGTCGACCTTCAACCACTAAGGCGTGAAGGCGAAGGCCATGACTAGGATTGTAAGTCAATTTAACCTTTGTTGGATGGAGCCACAGCAGAATTGTGATTTTCAGTAGTTTCCAGGGACGAACAGGCTTAATTGCAGGTCAAGTGCAACACTTTGCTCGCTCAACCTTGCCGGTTCACCATGAAGTTGATCCAGATCGGTGCGAAGGGTGAGGTGCAACCCTTCGACACTGGATAGTCTCGATAGATTCCCAACTTCTCTCCAATCGCGATGGCGCGCTTGCGTTGTTTGGGGAAGTGGATTCCGATTTCCGCAAGCGTGCTGTTCATCGTCCACTGCACTACTGGATCGGCGTTTGTCATTTCTGACTCGATACGATCGAGCAGCACTGAGGGGTCGAGCCCTTCCGAACTCTTCACGACGCGCTCGGCGGTGAGGCTCCATCCGGCGCGTGCAGCCCAGCGATCATCGTCGACCATCCATTCCTGGCGCAGAGTCTCCTTGTCGGAGTGCTGCTTGACGATATAGGAGATGAGCCAGTCCGCCACGTGCGAAAAGGCGACGGACCGCACGAGTTGATCTACTTCTTTGGCTGACAGGTCCTTTGGTTTGATCAGCAATGTTGCGAGCAGTTGGGCATCGGCGTTTCCGGTCTCCCAAAGAGAGATGGCCAACTTATGGTCATTTTTAATCTTCTTCGCCAGCACCCGGATGTCGCCATGTTTGACGCCGAATTGGTTGTCGCCAGCGCCGTACTTGGTGTTGTGCGTCCGCATCTTCTCATTGCCGAGTGCTTTGAGCTGCTTGAGAGTTTCATTGAGCGTCATAGTCTGTTAAGCGGCGGTGGCGTTCAGGGTTGTTGGATGGAGCCATTCTTGCTTTGCGTTCCCGTCCACCAACGCTTCAACGATGCGAGAACGCACCAAATTATAAACATGCGGAAAGCCAAAATTGGAATACCAGCGAATATCCCAACGGAAGCTGCGAGTTCAGATCTGTTCTAAGCAACTATGGTTTGTTCAATACAGTAGTCGACAGGGTATCGTATCGTGCGCGCAAATACTTCAGGAGGTAATTACGATGAAAACGAAAACAGGAGTGAAGGCCGGCAACTCAAGTTATTTTGTGGAATGGATTCCGAATAATTAAGAGCCGCAGCAGGTTGAAATCCGACCGCATTACGCCGAAGGCGTTGGCTAATTTTGGCCCAGGGTTCGAGCTTGCGAGAACCCTGGGAACTGTCACATCAAAGGCATTTAACCCTGAAAGGGTTCGCCAATCGGGAAACCCTGTCAGGACGTGATTTTAAATCAAGTCCCAGGTTGTCGCTGTGCTCCGGTTGTTGTGTGGCGGGTTTGTTCATGGCGGAGCCACTCCTTGGCTTCAGTCTTCCAACTTCTTCGGATCTGAGTTTATTCTTTCCAATACACCTGGCTGCTCGCCTTCAAACTGCTGATAACGTTCTAAATCACCTTCGTTAAAATCAACAGCAAACTGTAAGTGATGACAGTGGAGGCATCCATACGACCGAACTTCTCTGCTACTACTAGAAAGAAAAAGTTGTTTGAGAAGTGACCGATCGCTTGGATAAAAGCGAACTTCCGCGCCACCACCGTTCTCCCGAACAGTGCCGGCTATCATGGCTTCACTTCCACATGCAATGCACTTCATTGTGCGGGCCTCCAAGTTGTTCAGTCTCCGCTTGCTTCAAGACGCCGAGCCCAGCGCGATAGGACACGACGGGGCCGCTGCTATTTCTTTCTCTTGATCTGCTCAATCGGTTCAGGGAATGCGATGAGGTGAAAGCGGTCGGTACTTGGCATTTAGCATCCGATCATAACGCCCTGATTGAATCTCGCTTACGACCTTCCCTCGCGGCTGGACATCGATGATGCAACCGCTCTGTGTAACAACGGTTTCGCGATTCGTAACCAAGTACTGGGATAAACCCGTCTCCTTGCACTCAGCTGAGTCTTTTCGGACTTTGTAGATCTCAACAGCGCGATTGAATTCCCCATGATCTCTTATGCTCAATCCTAACAGGCCGTACAAGCCACCTTCATAGTTACCCGTCTTAACCAGACTCCTTAAGGCTGCGAGAGCGTGCGCCTCCTCGAGCAAATCATACAAGGCCATTTCTTCTTTAGACGTCTCACCTGAGTATCCGACGCCACCGACACGAAAGATGCAGGCGGTTACTAGCTTGTTATACGCAACTCTCCCCTTAGCACTCAGCTGTTCCTGCTTGAACTCTTCGCTTTGCGCTGAGCCCATCTGGGCACCAAACAGGACTCCAGAGAAAACCAGAACCGTTAGAAGTCTTTTCATACTGACTCCACTCCGAGTGGGTAACGGATTACCGCGCTGCGTATTCTAAGAGGTTTGAGAGGCGAGCACTAGCTCGCCAGTCACAACACAGAAGGCATGTTATTAACTGATAAGTACAGGTTTCAGTTAGATAGCAGAGCCGCAGAAACGACGACGACCAACACCAGCGCAAATGCACCGGCTAATGCGCGTACCCAGTATCGCGGGTGCTGGTCTGTTTTTGTTTGCTGGTCCAACGGCGTTGGACTATGCAGCCAGGCCATGTGCGTGAACGTTTGCATCTCATCGAGTCGCGAATGTACGGGAGCGTGAAATCGATTGTGGAAGGGATTATGAATCGGATCGTTGATTCGGGTCTTCATAGCGTTACCTCTTCTCGTTCAGGCTGACTGAAGGACTCAGCGCCAATTGAAGCCGCGAGAAGCAATGAGTGTGCCGGGTCGTAATCCGATGAAAACTCCTCAGACATTTACTTAGTCATTCCCCATTTAGGCCCTCCAATACACCAACTCGGGTGACAGCATCGCTCATTGCGCACACGGATCAACGTTCGCAAGTTTCAGCTTGTAAACTTCCATTTTCTGTTTGAGGCGCCGCTGCACACCTGATAGCGTTCCATTAGGCATTACACCCAGGTTCAGATTCTTCGTCTCCCCGCAAAATGCAACCGGCTCGGTGGGTACATTGAATTTACTCATCAACGTTGCATCACCGTATATCGGAACACCGTTGACTACGACAAGTGAAACATCCTGCGGCTTTGATTGCACCAGGCTGTCGAATGGCTGGGTTGGATCTCCGTGCAGCAGGAATAAGTCAGCAAACAGTCCCGGCTGAATCGTTCCTACCTTGTCGTCGATGTGTGCGATTCTCGCCGGGATGGAAGTAGCCATCTCGAACAACTGCTGATTCGAAAAGAAACCACCGAGACTGGTCTTGTTAAGCTTGGCCGCATACTGGATCTCGGCCAACATGTTTTTGGCTCCCGAAGGCGCCCAATCCGGCGCCAGTGCGATCGAAACACCTTCTCTGAAAGCGGCAACCACGTCTGTGGTGGTGTTATAGAGAATCATGTTACTTTGCGGAGACCAGACCAGGGCCGTAGCCGTTGATCTCATATTCGCAAAATCACTCTTATCGAAAGCGACGCCATGTATAACGGCCGTTGTCGGAGCGAGAAATCCGCGGCCTTTAAGCATGTCAAATTCTTTAATTGAGTCAGGGTCTGTCCGCTTGCCTTCGGCGACATGGATCAGAACAAGATCCAGATCTTTCGCGGCCAACTTTCGTCGCACTTCGACGGCGGTCGCATCACTCAAATCTCGGCTGACACCAAGAACATTTTGGACTCTTTCATGTCCGTGCCGGGGGTAAAAGCCGGAGTCGATCTCCAGCTTCCTCACTGCGAGTCGAGATAAGCAAGCAGGAAAATTCGTACCGAATGTTCGAAGGAGGAACGTGCCTGAGAAGGTGGTGGTCCCACCTGTTACTGCTTGCACGTCAGCAAACTCGGCGATATCACAAAAACCCTGCGGATCGTCCTGTATGTTACGAGCGGGCGTAGATATTTCCTGCTTGTACCTTTCAAATGAGCGCCATTCGTAACGGTTGTTGAACAGTTGCCCCGCGTTCCATGGTTCAAACATCGCGTACATCGGATGGTTGTGTAGATCAACAAACCCGGGAAAGATGATGTCGTTAGTATCGACCCAGATGGCATTCTCTTCATTCGGAAGAGTCTCCGATACAGCGCTAATCTTCCGGTGCTTGATTACTATCCATCCCTTGTTGAGAACCCTTTCCGGAGTAACCACACTACCGCTGATAACGATCGTTCGATCCTGGGCTTGAATTACCGAGCAGGCCCAGAGTGTGAGAAGGCAGACAAATACAAGCCGCCATTTTTTGACTTGAATCATGGATGCTCCTCCGTTTTGTTCAATGGGTGGACCAGGTTGGACTACTATTATGGAGGCTGGATTGGCGAGTGTGTAGCAGTTCAGCCTTCGAGAAAACGGCTGCGACTATATGCCTCGTGTTTTATTCTGTCAAAGACTATCCCCCGGCTTCCGGTGTGCATCCAAGCGCCGGCTGACCGAAATCGAACGTCTCTCAAAGGAGACTCACACCATGAAAACACACAAGTTAGGACTGGGGGTTCTTTTCGTCTCTGTGTTGGCGGTCCTCGCCTCATTCGTTTTTAGTGCTGCCCAAACATCGGCTGTTACCGAAGAAGCCAGAACGCTGCAAATGATCGCGCCTTACCAGACCTGGGGTAAAGCCAACGTGCAGCCGATTGTTGTGTCCGCTGAACAGATGGCTGTCGGTGGTTGAAACGCGATTTCTTTTGACATCGGTGATGTCAGTAAACGAACTCAGTCAAACAGGGACCAGCAGAGCAACCTTCATCAAACCATCTTTGGGGCCGTCTATTTGAATGAAGTAGCCCGAACCAGTCTTACGCAAAATAAGCCCGTGATTTATCGGGAAGGTTCGGTGATCGTGCGAGAAAAGCTTGAAACTGAAGCGGGTTCGCCGGAGCTTCTGACCGCTATAATCAAGCGGAAGAAAGGATTCAATCCTGAAGCAAACGATTGGGAGTTTCTGCTTATTAGCGGCGACGCCACAAAGATCAGGAGCCGTGAAAAGACTGGGTCCTGCCAGAGTTGCCACCAGTCAGTGAGTGCGAAAGACTTTGTCTTCGACAGTTACTTGCCAACGCCGGTAATGAGCGATCGTCGACCCGGCGCACCAGCAATGCTTCGGTTCGGTGTGCCCGAGCTCCTCGCAAAGGAACCAATCACATTGGTTGAGCAAGACTTGAAGACCGATGTAAGCGCTCTACGCACCAGTGGCCCGATTCCAACTATTCCTATAATGCTCAAAGGCATCAACTAATTTCGCACCCGCTACGTCGTTGTTGCCTTTATTTAATTCCTCGCGAGCTTTATCTATGGTTGCTGCATCGCCGCCTCTAAGTTCGGCATCGGCAATGGCGGTCTCTGCGATGATTCGGCTGGCACTTACGAGTTGTTCGACCAGATTATTGATAAGAGAATCATCGAGATTATTGTGCTTGTCTGTGATCAGATCGCGAAGTTTTATCGTCGCATCTTTGGATTGATTAATGATCCCGCTACCCGCATTAAGTTTAGGATGGAAAGAGTCGAGCCAGAGATTGGTATCGACCGACTTGTCTAAGGAGTCGATCGCGTTATTAACCTTTTGAAGATCGCCACTCTGTGTGACACTACTTCTCAAAGCCACCACTGCATCGAGGACCGATTGAATCATAAAGAGGGGACCCCCGACTTTTGTTATTTGTCGAGGAGTACCACTTAGAGATTGAGCTGACCAAATATCAGACGCAGCATCTGTAGGCGTTTTACCCGATCGGCCAAACACAAAGGCGCTCGTATTTCCCACCCATCGGGGATCGAGATCAGCAACCGCATCGGGCGTTGTTATTTGTGTCAAACCAGAACCATTGGGCTGGACTAGCCACAATCCTTGCGCGTTCCCACGATTGGAGGCGAATAGAATTCCTCCTATACCCCAATCAGGATTCCAATCCTGGAAGTTTCCGCTTGTGATCTGAGTGCCATCAGAACCGTTGCGGTTAATCCGGAAAAGATTGCATTCAGCATTACGACGACAGCCAACATATACAATTTCTAAACCATTTGGGGACCAATCGGGATCGGTGATACGACTACTGATCAATGCAATAGACCTTTGCGACGATCCATCGGCTGACATTAACCACAATTCCCTTTTACCGGTCTGATTCGAAGTGTAAAGAATTGTCTGACCGTCAGGAGAGAAACGTGGGTACTCATGTTCAGCATCATCCGTAGTTAGCTGCGTAGCACCGGTTCCATCGGAATTGATTGCCCAAATTTGGTGTTTGGAGGATCCTCGATTAGAACTAAATACTATGCGGTTACTGTTGGGTGACCAATCCGGATGTATCTCGTCGCTACTCGGCCACGGAGTCAGGACTGATGAGTTGGTCCCATTACTATCGATTCGCCAAAGGTCGCGACTCCCGAGGGCAGTTGATACATAAACCAACTGGCTTCCGTTAGGTGAAGGGGCCGGATACTCAGCGCCCGGCTTATTGACTTCTTCGGATGCGTAAGACAGACCTGCTGCCGCCACGAGTAGTAACACCGCGATAGCAAAGCGCTTATTTCTTTTTATTTTCATAAAATTTCAGGATCCCATCGCTAATTGCCTTTCCAGCAAAAAACCGAAAGGCGTTGTCGTTTAGTCGGGTCTCATCTGTAATGGTTTGGCCTGCTGCGAGTTCGGAATTGGTATGAAACGCGACTTCCACAAGCGCACTAGGCATGCTTGTGTTGATGATATTGAAGTTCGTTTGTTTGACGCCTCGATTGCGGAGGTTCAGCGATACAACTTCGGAAAGCACTGATTGAGCAAGTGAGGCAGAATCAGGAGCAGGGGCCACGGTCGAAAAAAACGACTCCGAACCATTTGCGGTTGGGGCACCGGCGTTGGTGTGGATTGACACCATCAGATCTGCTTCTTGTTTTTCTGCCCATCTAGCTCTCTTATTGACATCTGCGAGACAAGGAATCGCGCAATTTGCCGGCGCGAATGGGGCTACACTCGTTTCACGCGTTAAGACCACAGTTACATCAGCTCCCTCAAGTTCATTTTTGACAAAGTTCGACATGTCTAGTGTTAGTTCATCTTCGAAAAGCCCAAAAGTTGGACTTGGTGGTCGCTGAAATGTAAGCACTCCATTCCGAAGAATTTGACCGTGACCAGGATCGATCACAACTGACATCAAAGAAGCTTCAAAGGAAAAATCATCGACGGTGTATGTATTTCCAGAGTCGTGAAAACTGACTGAAGCAATTGGTTGTTGCGAAGAAGAAATTTCCAAAAGCTTGTTCGCTGGTATGCCCGTATTAGAGCCAACAAAGTTAGCCCCGCCGGTTTGTGCCGTTCCCAGAATTTGTCCTTGTGCTCCAAACGCTGTCATGGTGATATTTGTATTGCCAGTCACGCGTGCTGAAATTTTGTTTACAGCTCCTGTAACCTTACGATCGAAAGTGGCTGTGATCAGCCCGCCAAATCCTGGTTGATCGAAAATCACATTTGCACCTGAGAAAGGTGGGAAGGGTCCGCAATTTAACGAACCTCCACAGGCAAGGACCTGCGCCCCGGTGAAATGAACTCCGAAATCGTCAACGTTGAGCGAAAGATCGGGAAGTCCATCAAAGCCCAGGGACACTTTCTTCTGTCCCAGTGCTGAGGTCACCGTAAGCGAAAGGAAGAACGCAATTAAAATTATTTTAGACATTGAGTCCTCTAAGAGCTGAAAGAAGCGGTACAGTTCGCCAAGAGGAAGTATTGATGGGTGAATCCCCTAAGCGCGATGGAAATGGATCAAACGTTATCCAGGTTAAGGCAGAGGTTCTGGAGACGGAGATCCTGAGATTTAGAGCGGGCGGACTCTACCACCGCATAGGTAGAGTGTCAAGAATATTTTTTCAAACTTTTATTGGTGAGGGTTTCTGTCACTTCAATAACTTTGGCATAACGAATGGTCCAAGTGACCCGTTGCGGAGCCGCCCCCGAATGCCTCGCGAAGCATTCCAAGACCGATACCTGATCGATCAAGGGAGTTGTGTTGGCAACACGATCGTGAAGGTGCTGCCGTGACCGGGCGTGCTCGAGAGGTTGATTGAGCCGCCGTGGACCTCGACGATCCATTGGGCGATCGAGAGGCCGAGGCCGGCGCCGCCCATTGTGCGCGCTCGGGCTTTGTCGACGCGGTAGAAACGATCGAAGACGCGCGGTTGGGCCTCGGTGGGAATGCCGATGCCGGTGTCGCGCACGACGATCTCGGCGTTTCCGTTTTGTCGCACGAGCGCCATTGAGATCTCGCCGCCTGCGGGTGTGTATTTCACGGCGTTGTCCAACAGGTTCAAAAGCATTCGTTTGATCAGATCTTCATCTCCATTCAAAGCGATCGACGCGGAATCGTTTTCCAACTTCAACCGCACACCCTTACGAAACGCCAGCACCTGCGCGGCGCGCGCACAATCTCTGACGGCGTCGTTCAACGAAACGCGCTCCTTGTTTAAAGCAGCGCGTGTGTTTATCGGTTGACGCGCGAGAATGAAAAGATCTTCAACGATGCGCGAGAGTCGTTCAGCTTCATCCTGAATCAACGACAACGACTCCTGATATTCTTCGACTGTGCGTTCCTTCCCGAGCGCTACTTCTGTTTCACCGCGAAGAACGGCTAGAGGCGTGCGCAATTCGTGAGAAGCGTCGGCGATGAATCGTTGCTGCTCTTTGAAAGCATTCTCGAGTCGAGCGAGCAATTCGTTGATGGTGGTGGCGAGGTGGCCAAGCTCGTCGCGCGAATTCGTCACGTCGAGTCGCGCCGAAAGGTTTTCTGCCGAGATGCGTTGTGTTTGGCTGTTCATCGACGCGATCGGTGCGAGACTCTTTCGTGCAAGGAAGTATCCGCCCGCAGACGCCAACAACAGGACCAGCAAAACTCCCGCAAACAGATCACGACGCAGCTCACTGAGTCCGTCTTCGATCACGCTCAACGGTTCGGCGACTGCCGCGTATCCAAGCGTTTGGTCCGACGACAACGGAACGACTGTGACTCGCAATCCATTCACACTCGCATGACTAAAACCCCTCGCACGCGCGTCAGTTAACACCTGCGACGGAATCGCGATTGTTGAACCCGCGAGATTGGCTGATGCAGCTATCGGATGGCCTGCGTTATCGGTGAGCTGTACGTAACGATTGGGGAAAGTTATTTCTGAAAGGACAACCTGGCCTGCTGTTGATAGTGAGTGAGTCTCTCCCAGCTCCTCGATATACGCACTCACAACTGTCTGCGCGGTCGATCGCAACGACTCATCCTGCCGCTCGTGAAAAATGTTGCCGGCCGCGTAGTAGATCACGAGCGCAAACGCGATGAGCGAGAGCGCGAGTACGCCCGCATACCAGAGCGTGAGTCTTATGCGAACGGAATCAAACATACTTCATGGTAACGCCGGACAACTCAGAAGTTCCATGTCAGCGCCACACCGTACTGCCGCGCCTGCCGGCTGTATTGTGGTGTGATCAGCGGCCACCGCGACTTCACTATTCCACCATCGTCGTCTTCGGTAACTGTCTCGCGATGATGTGCGTGGTAGACGAACTTTCCAATGCTGAAACCCAATGCACTCCCGGCGAGCACATCCGACAGATAATGTTTGTGACCCGTGAATCGCGCGACGCTAACGGCAGTCGCAATTCCGTATGCAGCTATTTGCACAGCGGGACGATCTTTGTATTCGTGTGCAATGACGGTGGCGACCGCCCATGCCTGCGTGCTGTGTCCGGAAGGAAACGAGCTGCCACCATCGAAGAACTCACTTCGTTCGCGACCGTCCATTGGCCGCGCACGTTGCGTGATGCCTTTGAGTGCCGCTCCCGCAATCACGCTATTGACGAGGGCTTCAGCACTCAGCAGTCCGGTTTCTCGCGCTCGATAATCGTTGTTCTTACGACCGATCAGATAGAAAGTCGACGCAACTGCGCCGAGGCCGTAAACCGATCCGGCATGACTGATCGCCTTACTCGCTTTTACCTGACGTTGGGCTTCGAACATCTCATCGCCCGTGATTCGATCGGTAGTAATCAACGCCATCAAGCCGATGCCTGCCGGAACAACCCACTTCGTATCGCGGCGTTCGAGATGAAATGGCGCAGTCCAGATCGCTTTCTGATCGCTCAGGATGTTTTTGAAGAACTCGCGTTCGAGTGATGGAGTTGGTGTTGGCGCAGGTGTTTGCGCGTGCAGGGCAACCGTGGTTGTCAGTATGGAAACGATTATTCCGAAGAGGCACTGCGATCTTCTATTTCTTCGCATGTTATTACTACCTTGTTTGCGGTACATATAACGCACAAAAATCACAAAAAATTCTTATGTGACTTTTGTGCCTTTTCGTGGCTAAGCATTGCGTACACAGTGGGGGTGACGATTAGTGATAATCCTAACGCTATTGTCAATCCACCGATCACAGCGATTGCGAGCGGTTGCAGTAGCTCGGAGCCGGCGCCGATCGCGAGTGCTAAAGGCAGCATGCCGAGCATAGCAGCCAAAGACGTCATGAGCACGGGACGGAATCGTCGACGCCCCGATCGCAGCAGTGATTCTCGCAACGTGTCACCAGCAGCGAGGCGCTCTTCAACTGCATCGAGCATCAGAATCCCGTTCTTCGCCACGATGCCTACGATCATGATCATTCCCATCAACGACACTACATTTAGCGTCTTGCCGGTGATGAACAGCGCCAGCAGCACACCACTCAACGCGAGCACGGCGCCGGTAACGATCGCGATCGGATGCGCAAATGATCGAAACTCGATAAGCAACGTGATAAAGACCAGCATGACTGCAAGCACAAGCGCCATCATCAGCTCACGAAAGCTCGACTGCTGCTCCTCGTAAAGTCCACCAAATTCAACGGTCATTCCGGGCGGCAGCTTCACGTCCTTCGCCAGTTGCTCGCGGATTTGGCGAATAGCCGTGCCAAGATCGCTGCCTTCAAGACGTCCTGTTACAGCGATCATCTGGCGCAGGTTCTCACGCTCGATCTCCGCCTGACCCTTGTCGATCTCGATGTCCGCAACCTGATCGAGCCGGAAGAGTTGTCCAGACGAAGAACGCACTTGCAGCGATTTCACGTTGTCGAGCGATGTGCGCACGTTCGCCGGAAAGATCACACGCACTTTGATCAACCGGTCCTGTTGCAGGATCGACGACGAGGCATCGCCCGACATCGCGGTCGTGATCGTTGACGCAACATCGTTCGCCGTCACGCCGAATTGCGATGCGCGCAAAGGATCGATTCTGAACGTGACTGCTGGTCCACTGATGACAACACCGTTCAGCGTGTCGACCACGCCTGGAACTTTCTTGATCGCACCTTCCACTTCATCTGCCGCCGATTGCAACGCCGATGCGTCTTCACTAAACAACTTCACCTCGATCGGCTCGGGATTGCCTTGCAGATCTCCGATCACGTCAGGAACGATGCCGACAAACTCCGTGTCAAGTGTCGGTACTGACTCTGCGATCTCACCGCGAAGCTCCGCGATCACGTCTTGCGTGCTGCGTTTGTGATCGGGCTTCAGCTTAACAGCGATGTCTCCGGTGTTCGGTTCGGTCACGAACAGGCCCATCTCCAAACCGGTGCGACGCGAGTAGCTCTCGACTTCCGGCGTCTTCATCAACAGCTCTTCGACGTGCTGAAGCATGCGATCGGTTTCCGCGAGTGAAGAGCCGGGCGGCGCGAGATAGTCGAGTATGAATGCGCTCTCGTCGAATTCAGGTAAAAATTCAGAGCCGAGCACGTTGTAAAGCGCATACGAACCCGCGAGCACCAGAACGATCGCGAGTCCGACGATCCATCGTCGATCAAGTGCGACGCCGAGCACGGTTTCGTAACGCCGGATGATCGCGCCCAGAACTCTGCCATGAGGTGCTTCGTCTCCTGCGTCTTCGCCGGGTCTGGCCCTGACGAATCGTTCCGCCAGCACCGGAGTGAACGCCAAAGCCAGCACGAGCGACGTCAACAAAGCGACCGCCATGGTCAACGCAAGTGAGCGAAAGAAAACTCCGGTAACGCCTGTCAACAAGGTCAACGGCAGGAATACAACGACCGGCGTGATCGTCGAACCGATGATCGGAACGGTGATCTCGGAAACCGCGCTTTGCACTGCTTCACGTCGTGACTGGCCGCGCGACATGTGCGTGTAGATATTTTCGACAACGACGATCGCGTCGTCTATCACGAGGCCGATCGCGGCGGCGACACCTCCGAGTGTCATCAGATCGAAGCTCAGTCGCGCGAGCCACATTGCGAGGAACGTGACGAGTATCGTTACTGGTATCACGACGATCGCGACGAGCGTCGTGCCCCAGTTGCGCAGAAACGCGTAAAGGATCACGACCGAGAGCAAGAGGCCGATGAGAATCGAGTCGCGCACTGAGTTGATCGAGTCGCGCACGAGCAGCGACTGATCGTAATAAGCCGCGACGCGCACGTCTTTCGGAATCTGTCCGCGCATCGCATTCAACGCGGCTTTCACGTTGTCGACAACTGCAACCGTATTTGCGTCCGGTTGTCGATTGATGTTTACGAGCGCGGCAGGATGGCCATCCGCGGTGACGATCGTGTACTGCGGTTCAACGCCGGGTGAGACTATGGCCACGTCTGACACGAGCACCGGCGCGTTATTAACCGTTGCTACGACGATGCCGTTGAGCTCGTCCGGTCTTCTCGCCTGGCCGCTGATCAGCGCCAGCTCGAGCTGATGGTTCTCTTCGATCAGACCAGGCGAGACGATGATGTTTGAGTTGCGAATCGCTTCCGCCACTTGTTGTGCCGAGACGTTATGCGCCGTCAGCTTCTCGGGATCGATCGTGACGTGAAATTCGCGCGTCTTACCGCCTGCGACGCCGACGATCGCGACGCCGGGCAAGCGTGCGAGCTGTGGTCGCACGATGTAAGTTGCGAGATCCGTGAGCGTGGCCTGATCGCGTTTGTCTGACGTGACGCTGTACCCAACGACTGGAAACACAGCGAAGGTGAGGCGATCGATATTGCGAATCTCGGCTGTTGGTGGCAGCGAGGTCAGCAGTTGTGACATTCGTGCCTGGACCAGGCTCAACTCCTGATTAATGTCGCCGCTCCACGTGAAGTAGAGACTGATCTCGGTCGAGCCGCGCGCGGTTTTCGACTTGATGCGCGCGATGCCGGGAATGCCGTTCATCGCCTCTTCGATTGGACGCGTGACTGAAACGAGGGTCTGTGCAGCGGGCGCCTCGCCGTTATCGACGATGATGACGATGCGAGGGAAGTCAGTTTCCGGAAAGACAGCGATCGGCAGTTGCGTCGCAGCGTATAGCCCGGCAGCACACAACAACGCCACGATCACGAGGATCGCGCGCGACTGCTGTGAAACTATGCGGGCGAGAGCCATCAGGGTTCTTTCTGATCCGTTTTATCCTCTTCCTGATCTGCGTTCATCTGTGTTTCGACTTTTGTTCCGTCCGGCAGCGCATAGTTACCTTCGATCACGACGGTTTCGCCGCCTTTGAGACCTTCAACGATCTCGAACTTGTCAGGTGTGCGGATGCCGATTGTCACTTTCGTTTCGTGCGCTACATTCTGCTCGTCGACAACCATCACGGTTCCTTCGCTTGCATCACTCGTTTCGAGTGTGACTGCAGAAGCAGGCACCACTACCGCATCGTTTTTAGAGTTCGCTGCGATCGTGACCTGCGCGGCGCCATTCGCCCGCAGCTTCCCGTCGCCATTGCCAAGCGTGATCCAGACTTCAACTGTGCGATTCGTTGGATCGCTCGATCGACTCAAAAGCGTGACTTGTCCATGCATCTCTTCGGCTGAGGTGTCGGTCGGTACGACGGTCGCTGTGTCGCCCGTTTTCAACTGAGCAACGGCGGTGTCGGAAAAGGGAGCTTTAATTATTACGGTGCTTGTGTCAGCGATCGTCACGAGCTTTCCGCCAGCGGAAGCAAACTCGCCCTCGTACTGAAATTGATCCGTGACGATGCCGGTGATCGGCGAGCGAATCGTGGCGTAGCCTAGTTGTGCGTCGAGCGTGGCGAGATGTTGTTGCACCTGTGCGGTACGAGCAGCCGCGAGTGCGCGATCGTTTGGATTCAGGGAGCGTGCTCGCAGCGCGACAGTTTGTTCTTCAAGACGCAACTCGTTCTCAGCGGTTGTCAACTCAAGTTGGGAAGCTTCAAGGTCTTTTTTGGAGATGCCGCCTTTGTCGTAGAGCGCACGGCGTCGTTCGTAAGTGGCGCGCGCATTGTTGACCTTTGCGCGCGCGTCGTTGAGTGCTTTTTGATCTTCGGCATTTGTTTTGGGAATCGTGCCCGTGATGAGACTGCGTTCGTTCGCGCGTGCTTCATTGAGCGCTGCGACCGCTTCTGCCCGTTGCGCCTGGAGATCGCGTGATTCGAGGACCGCGATCACTTCTCCGGCGCGCACGAGCTTGTTTTTCAACAGCGGCATCGATTTGATCTGTGCGCTGATCTTCGCGCCGACGTCGGCTTTCTCGCGCGGCCAGATCGTGCCGACGGCTGTGAGTGGCGCGGCGATCGTTTCCTTTCCAGCTTTGGCGACTTTGACGCTGACGGTCGGCGTGACTTCGGTCTCTGCTTCCGTTCTTGAGCTCCGCACACGCCAGACGATCAGGATCGCGATGAGCAAAACCACAAGGCCGATCACGATCAGCACGATGTTCCGCTGGCGGTGAATGTTTTCGCTCATGTTTCTCGTGCGGACGCTGCGTTAACGTCCGGTCGCTTGTTTCAATCGCGCGAGCGCGGTTTGGTAATCGAAGATCGCCTGGTAGAGCGCGTTGCGTTGTTCGACGACCGTTGTTTGCGCATCCGTGACTTCAACTATCTGTGCTTCGCCCGCGCGGTAGCGTGCAATCGATGCGGTGACGTTGTCTTCTGCTTTTGCGACGCCTTCACGCGCAACGTCGATCCGTGTTTTGGCGCTGGCGACTTGCGCTCGAGCGGCGTAAAACTGTTGCGTGAAACCACGCAAAGCAATCGTCCGCTCGTTCTCCGCGAGCTCTACGCGCAAACGCGCCTGCTGCTCACGACTCCGTGTCGCGCCCCAATCGAAGATCGGAATCGAAAACGTAATCGCTGCGGACACGCCACTGTGTTCCTTCAACCGTGGCGCTTTGAGCGAGTCAGTGTCAAAGCCGCCGTTTATCGAATACGAAAGTGAAGGCAAACGATCCGCGTGAGCGATCCGGATCTCCTCTTGTGCGGCTCGTAGCTGTTGTTCGAGTTGAATGAACTCGGGACGACGCGAAACCTCGTCAGCTTTGAACTGCTGGTAATCGGAGTCTACGGGAACGTCTAACGCCAAATCGGTCGTGTTAATGGGCCGTGAGAATTCATACCCGACGAAGACTCGCAACGCACCGGCTGCGACTTCTTCGTTTGCGCGCGCGCGCTCCAATTCATCGCGACGCGTCAGCGTTTGCAAATGCGCGCGCGTCACATCAACAGAAGCCACCTCACCGCCAGTCAATAACAAAGCTGTAGTGCGTTCAAACTCTTCAGCCGCAGCAAGATTTCCTTCTGCGGCGCTACGCTGCGCACTGGCGAGTGCGAGTCCGTAATACGTCTCGATGACAGCCTGGGCCAACGCGCGTTTCGCTGCTTCCGTGCCTGCGTGTGCGGCCGCCATCAGCGCGCGACTCCGTGCGAGCGATGCGCGCAAACGGCCCGCGATATCGAAATCTCCAGAGACGTTCACTAAGGCATCCGTGACACCGATACCATCCGCAGAGACGAAACTCGGTTGACGCGGCTCGCCGGGCGGCAGGCCCAACGCCGGCGACGTGTAGATGTAACTTAGTGGTGTCGTAACTTTCGGCAGAAATGCGGCTCGCGCTTGTCGCACGTCTTCTGCAGCGATGCGTTCGTTGATTGCGGCTGATTGAAACGTCGATGCCTGTGCGTTTGCGAGTCGCAACACGTCATCGAGTGAAAGGGGGGCAGGTGTTTGTGCGTGTAGCGTTGAAAGGCAAACGAGTGCGAAGAGTACCGCAAGGGGGAATTCCTTCGGTCTGGCTCGCTTCGTCATACTCGTACCGTGATCGAGCCGAGTATAGCCGGGCCAACCTTAATGGAAGATTAATAGACGGTGGCAAATTAATGGCGAACGTCGAGCATGTAGCCTTCGCCGCGGCGCGTGTGAAGCAGTTTGAGCGAGTGTTTTCCGTCGATCTTTTTGCGCAGGCGATTCATGTAGACCTCGATCGTGTTTGAAAACGGATCGAAGGTGTCGTCCCAAACGTGTGCCGCGATTTCAGCGCGGGAGACGAGCTGGCCCGCGCGTCGCGCGAGATACTCGAGCAACGCGTATTCTTTCGCTGTCAGTTGGACCTCGTGATTGGCGCGTGAGACGCGGTGGCTGATCGAGTCGACGAGGAGATCGCCGATCTCGAGCACGTCAGGGCGGAGTTGCGAGTCGCGTCTAAGCAGTGCGTGAATGCGTGCGAGCAGTTCGCGGAATGAAAATGGTTTGGTGAGATAGTCGTCGGCGCCGGCGTCAAATCCGGTGATGCGATCGTCGATCGCCGCACGTGCGGTGAGCATGAGGACCGGAGTCGTGTCGCCGCGCGTTCGCAGTTCGCGGCAGACTTCATATCCGTCGTGCTTCGGGAGCAACACGTCGAGAACGATGACGTCGTAGTCGTTGATCGCCGCCTGATAAAGCCCGGCCTCTCCATCCTGAGCGACGTCGACTGCATAACTATTCTCACGCAACCCCTTCGCGATCACCCCCGCCATGCGTGCGTCGTCTTCGACTACCAGTATTCGCATAAAGGATTTCTCTGTGCACCTCTGTGTTCTCTGTGTCTCTGTGGTTAACCCTCACCACGGAGACACAGAGAACGCAGAGGTTGCACAGAGAAGAAGTTTACTCCCTGCGCTTGGTGCGACTCTTCTGTGTGGCGACGTCCGCCTGATGCGCGGCTTCGTCAATCTTGTCGGTGTTGATCTCTTCCTCTACCGCACGATGATCGCGACGCTGGGTGGTCCACAACTGCTGCTGGTGCGCGAGCTCTTGTGCGAGTGGCTCGTAGATCTCACGGCGGCCTTCATCGTCGGCGTAGCCCCACAACCCGCTGTAGCAGTGACGGTCGTCGCCCCAACCGGGATAGTCGATGATCGGATATAGACACAACGCTTCGAGCTCGACACCTGCAGCCGCCGCGGCGCGTGCCTCCTGCCCGATGTAGCGCAACCACGCCGGCCGCGCGTCGCCCTCGATGCCAGTCTCAGCGATGAAGATCGGTCGACTATATCGCTCATAAACTTCGTGCAGCATCTCGCGCACGGGCCGGTGCAGCGGATGCGACGGCGGCAGCAACATGTCTTTACGACGGCGCGATGCCGGCGTGTGCGGATCCTGGTGAATCCACTGATTGTTCGAGTAGTAATTAACGCCGAGCAGATCCAGGTACTCAGGACGACCGCCGAGCTCAGGACAGATTCTTCCACTCAGCATGTCCCACGCCTGGAACTGCGACATTCGGTAACCTTCCGCCGCGGGCGCCTCTTCCGGATAATCCGGATCGACAGCGATATGAATGATCGGCTCCGCATGACAGATACGCGCGCGTGGATCCACTTCACGCACAGCCTCAATCGCAGCAATCGCCGCGCGCACGAGTTGAGCCTTGAGCTCCGGACCGCGTTGCTTCGCGAATGGATTCAAGAACCCCGCATCGCCGCCACCCCAAGCCACAAAGGAGATCTCATTTGCCGGCGTTACGTAAATCGGTCCGCCTGTCTCATCGAGTATGACTGCGGCGGTGGCGCGTGCGAAGCGGGCGAAGCGCTCGACAAACGCGGCGCTCCAGATGTTGAGCCCGTCGGGCCAGCCGTAATGAAATAAATCCCAGATGACTTGTGTTTGCGTCTCGCGCGCCGCGCGGAGCATCGGAACGAGGCTCGAAAAGTCGTAGCGGAAAGGCGACTTCTCGATCAGGTGCCAGCGCACACCATCGCGCGCCGTGCGTATACCGACGTCCTGCAAACGCGTGTAATCTTCGAGGGCAAACTCGCCGTGCCGCGTTGATTCGATGAGGTCGAGACGTTGTCCCGCAAAGCGTCCAAGCGCTTTACGCCGGGGCAGTCGATGCGTCGAGCACTCGAAACCGCCCATCCAAAAGCTCTGGAAGACCGAACTGTCTACCGGAGCGCGCGAAATATCGGTGTTCTCTAAGATGCTGGTCATACGAGGTAATCATACACATGGTGAAGCGAGTCGCAACTGTCGCTTTTTTATGCGGATTTAGTGACTGTACTCGGCTCTTCGCTTCGTCGCCTCAATTTTGTCTCTCATGTATTTGACGTAAGCCTGGGCTTTGTTTTTCGTGTTGATCTTGTTGTAGTTCTCAAGAATCCTCGTTTGCTCTGCTTCGTCCTCTCCATTCAGTTGGCTACACTCCAGTTCCGTTTTCAACAGGATTTGGAGGAAGCCGATGATGTTTCCAGAATCCGGAAGAGGCTCGTCAGAGACTGTCGGAACATTTCCCAACACCTCGTCAATAACTGTCTCTACTTTATCGACTACATCTTCTGCCAAATGATCGAGAGCAGTTATTCCTGCAATCAACTCTTTCTCAAAGATTCCTCGATGCGGGGTTGCAGTCGCCGGGGAAACCAGCGTTTCGGGACAATCTTCACGTGGCGCAGGATTCGTCAGCAAGTGACAAAGATCATTTGCGCTCGCATCGCGCTTCGTCAGCGGATTCATTCCCAGCAGTCTTTCTAAAGTGGCGAGGATAGAAGAATGGTCATAAAGCGTATGGTCGACGGTGCCCCGAGGGATGAGCGGGGATACGATGACGGCGGGTACACGTACTCCGTATTGAGTGAAGTCAAACCCCAGGGCGTTTCGTGTTTTCTGCCCCTCGGGAATCCCATCGCCTGGAGGAATGGCGCAGCCGGGTTTCACATGATCGTAAAACCCACCGTGTTCGTCATAAACAATCACCAGCAAACTATTATCCCAGACCGGCGAATTCCGGATCGCCTCATACACCGCTTTAATCAAACCTTCCCCGCCGGAGGGATCATCTTCAGGATGTTGTGACGAGCCGCCTTTATACGTGGGTCCTTTGTATGCAGGTCCTTTGTGGTGAGATTGAGGTGAAAAGAAACTCCGTCCAAAATTTGGTTCAATGAATGTATAGCGGTAGGTATAAGCCGGGCATCCTTCGGTGGTCTTCTCGTTTAGATCGGAGCAGAAGCGATCGATCGAGTGAAGGTCGAGTTGGCTGATGCCATGCAGCGAAGCGACCTGCGAAATCCAGCCGCCGAATTCCGGCCCCGAAGCGTCGTCGCTGAACTGGTTCTTATCGTCGTTATAGAGCCGCCACTCATGACCGGCATTGCACAAAGCCTGAAAAATTGAACCATTGCAATACCTAAATCCATGAATCAATTCCCAGGTGACTTCGTCCAGCAAATGCGGGCTATCAGTCCATCCTGCCGACGAAGCACCATGAACGAAAAAACGATTGGGCCAGGTAGGCCCGGGCAGCGAGGAATACCAGTTATCGCAGATTGCAAATTCGCAGGCGAGTTGGTGGATCACTGGCAATTGTTTTCTTGTATCAAAGCAAGCCATGATGTCGAGGATGTGATCCGGAGCGGGCGTCCCGGTATCTTCGCTAATAGAAGTGGCATAACTGCTCGCGAAACCTGAATTGTTTACCGGCGGGTAAGCTCCGCCTTTGTATTTGCAGGCGGCGTCTGCACCGCAGAGTTGTTCCAGCACGTCTTTGAATTCATGTCCCGGATCGGTTGTCATACAGGGCGGGGCAGAGTCGTGCACCGGATAATTTTCTCCTTGATAAGAATTCGAGTCCTGAACAGTTGCAGCGTTGATGCCGTGAATGTGTGACATCGCAAAAATATTATCGAAGGAGTGGTTCTCCAGCATCAGCACGAATACGTTCTTAATATCGGGTTTGGTATGGTTCATTTCATCTCCAGTCAAGTAAAGAATCCTCGCTGGCCCAAGCGTATCACCTAACGGGACAAGTCAGTGATACCTTTTGTTAAGATGGGACATATCTGTGAAGGACGCTAAAACTATGCAAACGGTCTATGAAGCTGCGGGTGGTCTCGACGGGCTGCTCAGGTTGGCACATGCGTGGCACACGCGGGTGCTGGAGGATGAAGTAGTTAGCCATGCATTCAGCCACGGATTCCATCCCCAGCACACCGAGCGCCTTGCTGCGTACTGGGCAGAGGCACTCGGTGGACCAACAACGTACTCCGACCGCTACGGTGATGAGACGTCCGTCGTCCGGATTCACAGCGGCAACGGGCCGCACGAGGAGATGGACCAGCGAGCGATAGCGTGTTTCGATCAGGCACTGCAGGATGCCGGACTTGATCGCGACGATGGGCTCAGACGTGTGCTGCATGATTACTTCGCGTGGGCAACCACGACCACGATGTCTCGTTACCACCACTCAGCGGAGGATGTGCCAGACGCTTTGCAGATCCCGAAGTGGTCGTGGAACGGACTGGTCAGTGACGCGGAAACAGGCAAGATGTGAAGGTATTGCTCGTCGGTTGAATTTTGCCGGATCGACTACAACTGTAGGGGCGGCCGTCTGTGGCCGCCGGCATTTCTGAATAGCGTGGCGATTAGTCCAACCGAAGTCGCGAGCCAACCCACCAGCGCGAGGTAAACAAAGTAGCGTGGAATCACGAGCAACGGCGGAAAGCCGATAGCGTTGGACAGTTGGAACGTGCAGACCGTGTACATGCCGAAAGGGAAGACCATGCCCCAGTATTGCGGGTCGTATTTCAGAGGGAATCTTTTGTAAACATGGCGCCAGAATCCGAGTGCCAAGAGAAGCGGAATCCACCATGTGGCTGCGGCCCAGAAGAAGAGCGTGAATCCTTTCAGAAACGGAACCACTTCGTTGAGCAGCGGCCATCCGGGAGCAGCAATGATCAGCCGTGCACCGGCGAGCGTCGTGATTGCGACCGCGCCCATGTTGATCCAGTATGGTGGCGTGAGTGATGCCATCGTTACGTTTACAAACGTGAAGCGATAAAAGATCAACGTGATCAGTGGCAAATAGAGCATGCAGCCGATTAGAAACATGCACAACGTGAAGAAAAGAATTGGCTCGCGATAGTTCACCCCGCGACTGACGAGTAATGTTCCGAGCACGGAAATAGATTGCGTCGCGACGACCGCAAGTAACCAGCCACCATTCAAGCCTGCCTCGATCGACGGCTTGTTCTCACGCACAGTAACAGCCGTGAAGAACGTGTACATGATCACAATCCAAAGGCTGACGCCTGCAATCCAAAGCAACATCGCGGGACGATATCGATCGAAGACAATCAGCAGCGCGCTTCCCAACACGCACGTGCCCGCGACGACCGTAAAGAATCCCGGACCTTTCACGTGATCGTTAATGTCGGCTTTAACTCGTGAGAAGAAAAACACGAGCCGCAGGAGTAATAACAAACAGAGCACAGCGTAAGCGCCGATATTAATAACGAGCAGAACGAACGAGAGCGTCGTCATTTGCAGCAGGAAACAAGCGATCGAGATTATTCCCGTGGCCATTACGAGAGCGAAGTATCCGGGAAATAGATCTGCTACTGCACGTGAAAGAACATTTGGCGGGGTTGAGTTATTCATCAGAGGGAGATTCTTCATCGCATCGCTTGCAATCGAGCTCGAGGCCAATGTGTGAGGCGCGACCTTCTTCAGTCAGGACCCAGGGACGATTGGTCATTGGCGGATCGTGGCGGACATGTTGTCGGTGATCGCAGGCCAAAATGGCGCGCCAATGATCTTCGTCGTCTTTATCGAAACCTGTGATCTTCTGCTTCATCGGATGTAGCCGCTGCTGGTCTTCTTACGCGAGGTAGGGCGCCACCACTTGATGATCGAGAGCGTGATCGCGAAGCAAACACCTGACGCGATCACGAGTGGTATCAAGACCGAATAATGACGAGCCAGGGCGGCATCAACCGTCGCCGCGAGGATCCAAAGCTGTGCGATATTGATCATGACGAGCATGATCAATCGTGCTTGCCACACTGCGGCCTGACCCGCTTTCGAACGCTCTTTCATCTCAGCCTCCATTCCTGCCGGTGGCCCAGACTTGTCCATCACGCGTTTCAACTTCGATCACGTCGAGGGCGCGCGGTGGTGGGCCATAAAGAACCGCACCAGTAGCAGCATCGAAGGCGCCTTCGTGGCAAGGGCATTCCAATCGTTGGTCGGCGCGCGAGTAGTAGACGGGGCAGCTCAGGTGCGTACACTTTTGTCCGTAAGCGTGATAAGCGCCGTCTGCGGTGCGAATAAGGATCGCGGAGTCGCGCTCGGTTGGATAATTGAAGTTCAAGCTGCTGTTTGGAGTAAGTGTTTCGGCGCCTTCGATGGGCGCAGCAGGTGAGGATAGCGACTCGCGTGCATCAAGCGCGGCCTTTCCCGCGAATCCGGCAGCGCCAACGAAGAGGGCTGCTGATGTCAGTCCCAGGAAATTGCAGAACTCACGACGAGTGACTTGCGCTTCCTCATCGCGCTCGTAAGGAAACTCAGCCTGGAAGGGCGCTGTTGCTGCTTGGACATCGCTTTCGTCTGATAAGTTTTTACTCATAATTAGAACCTATTCTCTGCGTAGCCTCTGCGTCCTCTGCGCCTCTGCGGTGATGAGATCTTTTTTAACCGCAGAGACGCAGAGGACGCAGAGGTTGCGCAGAGAAAGTCATTAGAACTCATTACTCTTGTCTGAGTGTTCGACCTGCGTGTCGATCCACGACTCTGGTTCAGAGGTGTACGAGCCGTCGACCTTCACATCTTCAACATCGGCCGGCAACATCAAATAAACTTTCGTCTCAACTTTCTGATTACCAAACACGTGCACATTCACCGGCTTGGTCCGACGCAACGGCACGATTTGTTCATACTTCCCAAACGAGATAGCGCCTGTCGGACAGACACTCGCGCACATCGGCTTCAACCCCTCAGAAGAACGGTCGTAACACATGTCACACTTCATCTGTAGATGAATCTGGGTGTTGTACTTCGGCACTCCAAACGGACACGCATTCACACAATTTCGGCAATCGAGACAGCGCGGCTTCAACGCTGACATCACCACACCGTCATCTGACACCTTGATCGCATCCGCCGGGCAAACCAACGCGCACGTTGGTTCTTTGCAATGCATGCACAAGGTCGGCATCGTCGCCGTTGTTTCAGCACGATCGATGTAATCGACAAAGATCATCGAATACCCTTTGTGCGTCGCACATTCACGACAAGCCGCAACACAGGCTCGACAGCCAATGCAACGTTGTGGATCGATGAACATCGTCTCTTCCATCCGCTACCCCCTTTTCACCTCGCTTGCTGACGCGCCTTTGCGTTGCCGCCCAAGAATCGGCAACTGTCGCGAATGAATCTTTTCGATCCTCGCGGCGCATGCCTTGAATTCGGGAATCTTCGACGTCGGATCGAGCGCCGGGTTCGTCAGTTGATTCACCGCCAGTTGTTCTCCCCAGTGATACGGAATAAAGATCGTATCGGGGCGAATAGTTCGCACTACCAACACTGGAAACACACCTTCGCCGCGTCGCGAGACCACGCGCACGCGCTCGCCGTCATTGATCTTTAGTTTCGCCGCCGTTTCCGGATGAACTTCGACATACGGTTCCGGACATTGCTCCACGAGAAAACCGATGCGGCGCGTTTGATTACCGGAAAGATACTGGTAGACGACGCGTCCACTGGTCAGTATCAACGGAAACTCTTCGTCAGGTACTTCGTTAGGCGGGTTGTATTCGATCGCATGAAACTTCGCTTTACCGTCGGGATGATAAAAGCGATCCTCAAACAGGCGCGGCGTGCCCGGATGATCTTCAGTCGGGCACGGCCAGAAGATGCCGTTGTTCTTTTCAATCTTCTCCCACGTGATGCCGTAGTAATCAGCCTTGCCGCCACGTGACGCGACACGCAGCTCATCGAATATTTCATGCGGCGAAGCGAAATTAAAATACTTACCACGGTCCATGCGACGCGCGATCTCCTGCACGATCCACCAATCAACGCGAGCCTCGCCCGGCGGATTGTTGGCTTTGTTGATCTTTACAACGCGTCCCTCGCTGTTACACGTGACGCCTTCATCTTCACTCCACGCCGAGCCCGGTAGCACGACGTCCGCGTAACGCGCGCTCTCCGACATAAAGAAATCGATACAGACGTAGAATTCCAAACCCTCGAGCGAGCGACGAACCTCGTTGATGTCAGGAAGACTCACCATCACGTTGTTACAGATCGACAGCAGTCCGCGAATCTCGCCTTCGCGCATCTTTGTGAACATCTCAACGACTGAAACGCCCGCTTGCGGTAGTTCATCTTCCGGCAAGTCCCAAACCTCGCACACGTGTTTGCGATGTTCAGGATTCGAGATCAAACGTTGTCCGGGAAGTTGATCCGCTTTTTGACCATGCTCGCGTCCACCCTGCCCGTTGCCCTGGCCTGTGATTGTTCCGTAGCCGCGACCCGGCGCGCCGATCTTGCCCGTAGCCAGAACGAGATTGATGTAAGACAAGCAGTTGTTGACGCCATTCGTGTGATGTTCGATGCCGCGCGCGTGCATCACAATCGCTGTCTTCGCTCGTCCATAGAGGCGTGCGGCGTCGATGATCTTTTGCGCAGGCACACCGCAGATCTGCGAAGCGACATCAGGCGGATATCGCGCGGCCAATTCGAGTGTTGCCTGCCAGTCGTTCGTGCGTGAATCGATGAAAGTGTGGTCGATGAGATTCTCTTCGATCAGCACGTACAGCATTCCATTCGCGAGCGCGACATCAGTTCCGGGTTTAAGTTGAAGATGCAGATCTCCCTGGCGCGCGGTAGGCGTTTCGCGCGGATCGACAATGATCCAGCGTCCGCCATTGTCGCGTTGCTGCCAGAGAAACTTGTTCAGCACGGGGAAGGTCTCAGCACAATTGGCGCCGGCGATCAGCAACACTTCAGCTAACGGAATGTCACTCCACGGATTTGCAGCGCGGTCGATGCCGAACGCTTTGTTGTTCGCTGCCGCAGCCGACACCATGCACAGCCTGCCGTTGTAATCGACGTATCGCGTGCCTAAGCCAGCGCGCGCAAACTTGCCCATCAGGTACGTCTTCTCTGTCGTTAAAGACGATCCTGAATAGACTCCGATTGAATCTTTCCCGTATTTCGTTTGCAGCTCTTTGAATCGAGCGACGACGAGATCGAGGGCCTCGTCCCAACTTGCGCGCTCAAAACGACCATTGCGTTTGATCAACGGATGCAGCAGACGATCCGGGTGATGGACCTGGAGGTAAGCGGTGACGCCTTTCGGACAAAGCCGCCCTTCGTTGACAGGAAAGTCATAGCGCGGCTCGACGCCGACCACATGATCCTTTTCGACAAGGAGATTCATTCCGCATTGAACTGCGCAATACGGGCAGTGCGTAGGCACGACGCGATCGATCACTCGATCCGCGCGCCAGCCGTCGTGTGGAGCGTCGTGTAGGTGTGGACCATACGTCTCGACGATCTGGTCCAGATGTTCGACTTTACTCATTTATCTATTCTTGAACCCTGAAACACTTTCTCCGTCGCTTGCGGTAAGTTTGCATAAGCGAGTCCGCGCATGATGCGCTTGCAACGCGGACAAAAATCCTGAATCGTCTTGCCGTTACCTACTGAGTAGTCAAATCCGAGTTTGTCGACCACGGTTTTCAAATCGTCGAGCCAGAGTTGGGCCACAAACTCGGTTCCGCAGCGCGCACACTTCGCTTGCGGCATCTCGCGGGCGCGTTGCTGGTACAGCTCAACGCCGATCGACGCTGGACGCTGCACCACATGAAATAGCTTTCCAAATGGTAAATAGAAGAGCGTCATGATCACTGTTGCCTGATGCGTCAACGCGACGAAGTGATACATGTAGCCGTTCAGCCAGAGACTTGATGCTGTCAACATGAGGCCGGTGACTGAAATCGCGATCAGCAGCATGTGCGGTACAAAGTCGAGCGTAAATTGCTGCAATGAAATCGCGCCGCGGTCTCGCAGGCGGCGATGAATTGCGATCGCGCAGCCGGCAATTACCATCACCGCAGTGAAGTCGAGAGCGTGAAATGTAATCCAGGCGATGAGGCTGCGTCCCTGCATGACGTTCAACGGAAAGCCGAAGACGTATGCGCGATAGCCAAGCTCGCCTTCGAGTTTGAAATGTACCCAGCCAAACACCAGCGGAAACGTGATCAGCGCCGAGATCACGCAGCCCCACATGATCAGGAAGTGCATGGCCCATCTTCGGAATCCGCGTTTGAAGATGAAGCGTTGTGCAACGAGGTTTGTGGCCACTGTCTTCGCTGCGTTCGCAGTGTTCTGCACAAACTTTTCTCGTTGCAGGTACAGTTTCCAGCCGCGGCGCCAGTAAACGCGTGTCGCCGGACGTTGCAACCAGATCGCATACCGAAACACCACAGCGCCGAACGCGACGACGCTGGCGATCGTGTAACCGAAAAGCGCGGAATCGTAGTGCTCGAGATTGCGTGAACCGGCGACGATCAGCACCGTCAATAGGAAAGAAGCCGCGAGGGCCAGCAGGACTGGTCTTCGATTGTTCGAGGGGCTAGGCATAAATTGAGTTGATTGGGGCTTCAAATTTCACTCTGCGTGATCTCTGCGTCCTCTGCGTCTCTGCGGTTTATATGCTTTTTCGTTTTCTTTTACCGCAGAGGCGCAGAGAACGCAGAGATCACGCAGAGAGATTTTCCATAGCAAGTGCTTTTGGAAAGAGTATGTTGTTTTCTAGATGAATGTGTTGATGCAGATCCCTTTCGAAGTTCTCGAGCGCCTGGTAGAGCGTTTGGTAACTGATGCACGCGTCCGCCGGCGTCTTGTAGTCAGACGTTAACGCGCGCAACTCGCGCACGATCTCACCCGCGACGTCATGTTCCCTCATCATCATGCGTATCGGATTGTTGACCGTTCCGAATGGGGCAAAAGGGGCCGGCCCTTTGTGGTCCGCTGCCTTTGCCAAGGAGATCATGTAGGGAAAGAGTATCTGTTCTTCTTTGAACATGTGGGGCTTCAGATCTGCGCAAAGTCTCTGCCAGAGCTCGCGCACGTGGAGCAGTTCCGGGTGATTGGCTCCATGAGCTCCGATCACTTTGTCAGTCAATGATTGCAGCCGTTCCATCTCTGACTTAGTGAATACGTGATGAGTGTCGATAATGTGCGTGATTAGCTCGGGAAGGGGAGCGTTCTGAAAATCCAACGCACCGGTGGCTTCAGATGGGGTTACTTCGCCCAGCATCACCATGACCTCGTCGACGTTAATGCCGGCCGAAGCGCAGGCTTCAGCTAGCGGACGGTGGCCGCCACAGCAGTAGTCGATCCTGAGTTTTTCAAAGAGTCTCGTCGATTGCGGAAGTTCCATCGCGACTTCTCGCACTGTCATGCCTGTATTGATCATCGTTTACTCCTAAGATTGGTTATGAGTGCACAAACCCTCACGAACAAGGCAATGTGCAAGGTTCATGCCCGTTAAAAATCAAAGGAATTCTGGTTTGTTTATTGATACTGCTGCGGGTTTTTGCGAGCGCTCGCGGAGAAATCCGCAGTCGATCAAGCGATAGCAACGCCGAAGGCGTTCGCTAATTTTAGCCCAGGGTTCGAGCTTGCGAGAACCCTGGGAACCTTCATATTAAAAGGCGTTGGATTGTAATTTCGTTGTGATCCCAGGGTTGTCGCGCTGGCGCTCCAACCCTGGGCTAAAATTAGCGAACGCCTTCGGCGTTCTGGTCAAGTGATCCAACCGACATCCCGGCGCCAGGCAAGCTCCTGCTCTTCGAGGCGGCGCGCTGCTTCAGTATCTAGCGGGCGCTCGCACGGTGAGGAGGCGCGTAGCTCAGCGAGTGAGGGAAGTTCGAGCGCCGCGCGTCGCTCGTCTACGTGATCTGGATCTTCGATCGTGTACGGCTCGAGTCCGTGCGGCCCGCCGCGCCACTGTGTGCCATAACGCTGCGGCAAGCCTTCGAACACGCGGATGCGGTCGTCAATAAAAGCGAACTGCCATCGAGGCACTTCACCCTTCATGCTGGCCTCATCCAACAGCCTGCGACACTCACGCATAAACTCGGGATCATTGATCGAGTGTTGAGCGATACGATGTGCCGCCTTCGCTCCGTCAACTCCAACCAGACGTTCCGTGGGCCAACCGTGCGTCACGATGATCGCGCGCAGGCGAGCCGCGTTCGCGTCGTGCACCGCAGCCATCCTTGGGTGATAGCCATCAAATAGCGAACCATCTGCTGCCAGTTCCGCACGCACGGCTTGATCATAATCATCCATTTGCATCAGTTCCGCGCGAAGTTCCTCGTTCATGCGCCCAGTTTACGGCTAAAATACTCAAACATGAATGTACTGGTCCTTAACTGCGGCAGCTCGTCAGTCAAGTTTCAACTGATCGCCACTGACCTGGAGCGAATCGAGCAGGACGCCGACAAGCGTCTGGCTTATGGGTTGATCGAACGTATCGGCGGCGCGGGCATCGTGACGTTCACTGCCGAAGGTAAAGCGCCGAAGCGATTCGCCGAGCCGATCAGAGACACGCGAGCTGCAGTGGAGATGATTCTTCGTTGGGCCATTTCGGAAGAATCGGGAGTGGACGAGGTACAGAGCGTTGCAGACATTCATGCGGTGGGCCATCGCGTGGTCCATGGCGGCGAACAGTTTACCAATTCGGCACTGATAACAGACGAGGTGTTGCGAGGGATTGAAGACTGCATCGAGCTCGCACCATTACATAATCCGGCAAACATTCAGGGCATCATCGCCGCACGCACGGCTTTAGGCGTGGCGCTGCCGCAAGTCGCTGTGTTCGACACCGCATTCCACCAGACGCTGCCGGAACACGCGTTCCTCTACGCTTTGCCGTATCAACTCTACCGTCGTCATCGCATCCGGCGCTACGGCTTTCACGGCACTTCGCATCGCTACGTCGCTTATCGTTATCGCAAACTGAAGGCCATTGCGCGCGACGCGACAAATATCATTACTCTGCACCTTGGAAACGGTTGTTCCATCGCCGCAATCAAAGGCGGAAACAGCATCGACACGTCGATGGGATTCACGCCTTTGGAAGGTCTCGTGATGGGCACGCGTTCCGGTGATCTAGACGCATCGATCGTGGATCTCATCGCGTCGAAAGAGGGTTTGACTTCCGGCGAAGTCGAAACATTACTCAACAAGCAATCAGGACTGCTGGGCATTTCAGGACTTACAGACGACATGCGCGACCTCCTGGCCGAAGCGCATGAGCACGACGATCGTCGAGCGCGTCTGGCGATCGAGATCTTTTGTTATCGTGCGCGCAAATATATCGGGAGTTATCTGGCGGCAATGAACGGCGCCGAAGCGATCGTGTTTACGGGTGGCATCGGTGAAAACTCCGCCGAGATCCGCGCCCGCATCTGCTCCGATCTGACGTGGCTCGGGGTTGAGATCGATGCGGAGCTCAATTCGAAACACGGTATTGATAAAGGCGGCCAAATCAGCACCAACACCTCTCGCGCCGCCGTCTTCGTCATTCCGACTAATGAAGAATTATTGATCGCGCGTGACACGGTGCGCGTCGTGACCGGCGCCCCGCAGCGGTTTTAGCCACAAAAAGACACAAAAAGCTCAAAAATCAGCGAAACCTATTTTGAGCTTTTTTGTGCCTTTTGTGGCAAAAAATAATCTGCCGGATCTTTAAAGAAAAGGGCGGCGCAGCAGATAACCGATATAGTAATAGGTTTCGTGGGCCAGTAGACCAATCTGGCTTTTAAATCCCTGATACCTCGTGCTTGGGGTCGGTGATGGATCGGCGGCGAGGCCCACGTCTGTTGCCATTGCCATCGCGCGTTTCATGTGCAGAGGATCGCTCACGATCAGCACTTTCTTTAGTCCGTGTGTGTCTGCGAGCTGCTTCGCATAGAGGATGTTTTCGTAAGTAGTGTGAGACTTCTCTTCGATCATAATATCGCCGGCTGGAATGCCACTCTGTAGAGCGTAGTTGCGCGCAGCAGAAGACTCGGTTGGCTCGCCCGGGTTTCCCTGACCGCCGGTGAAGATCAGTTTTCGTACCTGGCCTTTTCGGTACAGGTTGATGGCGTGATTGATTCGTTCTCTGAAGACAGGCGACACATTGGCGGTCCAGACTGCCGCACCGAGTACCACGGCGGCGTCAGCCTGAGAGTTAGAAGAAGTATTGCCGAACGAGTAGATGCGCCAGGCGAGTAGTCCCGCCATGAGTACTGCGACGGAAAATATTATTGATACTGTCTTCGCGATCTTTTTCATAAACCGAACGAAAGACTAGTCTACAAAGGAAGCGTCATAAAGCGGGATTACCACGTCTTGCGGTTGTAGATGTCCTCAGAAGCAGGAGAAGGCCAACGATCGCGCCGAGCAATTCGAAGATCGCGAGCAGGTAGGACGTCGCCCGAAACATCTGAGACCAGAGGTGCGGCTCAAGCCGCGCAACATGGGCCACGTGATCTATCGTCTCGGCGATGAAGTGATAATAAACTCCGAAGACAAGCGACCCCAGCATCGAAGCTGTTAGCAGCACCGTCCCAAACTTCTCAAACTTCGGCAGCATGAACCCAGCGACAACCGGCGCCACGATTATGACCGGGAAGATGAAGGCTAACTGCCCCGGACTCGCGTCCACCGACAGTAACTGGTGTGCGATCGAATGCAGCACGACGACCACGAAGTGAATTGCAACGATAGCTAAGGCGACCTTTTTCAGCGTGCTCATTTAATATGGTTTCTCTGCGGTTCTCTGCGTATCTCAGCGTTCTCCGCGTTAAATCGCAAGCTTAACGCAGAGGACGCTGAGATACGCAAAGAACCGCAGAGATTTCTTGACGAGACGATAGAGTAGACTTATTCTCGGGCGCTATCCAAAGGCGATCATCCGGAACCTTCCAAGCAACCTATTCCAGGTTCGAGCGTATTAACGGAGACTACTCGCATCAATCATTTAAAGGTGAAAGGGAATTGAAATGTTTAAGACACTCCTCCTGACTGCTTTCTTGCTCACGCTCTCCGGCGTTGGCTCGGCGCAAACTATTGAGCCGTCACTGCTTCAGAAGCCGACGTTGAGCCGCACCCAGATCGTCTTCGTCTACGCCGGCGACCTGTGGATAGTCGGCCGAGACGGCGGCACCGCATTGCGATTGACGACCGGCAGCGGCGTGGAGACCGATCCGAAGTTTTCCCCAGACGGTTCCATGATCGCTTTCACCGGTGAGTACGATGGCAACGTCGACGTCTACGTCGTACCAGTGATTGGAGGAGTGCCACGCAGGCTGACTTACCACCCCGGTGGCGATTTCGTTTCGGGCTGGAGTCCCGACGGCAAACAGATCCTGTTTCGTTCGAACCGAGCGAGCACTAATCCTGTGCCGAAGTTGTTCACGATTCCAGTTGACGGCGGTTTCCCGACGGAAGTTCCTTTGCCGATGGGCGTCACGGGATCTTATTCATCGGACGGCACGCGCCTGGCCTATGTGCCGACCGTCAAATTCCAGGACGCATGGAAACAATATCGTGGCGGACAAACAACTCCCATCTGGATTGCCAAACTCTCTGACTCAGCAGTTGAGAAGTTGCCACGCGAGAATTCAAACGATTCGAATCCGATGTGGGTTGGCGACAAGATCTACTTCCTTTCCGATCGCAACGGATCCGTATCGCTATTCGCTTACGACACGAATGCGAAGAAGGTAACGCAGCTAGTCAGAAACGACGGGCTCGATATCAAGTCTGCCAATGCTGGTCCGGACGGGATTGTTTACGAGCAGTTCGGATCGCTACACCTTTACGATCTCGCATCGGGCAAAGAGCACAAGCTGAACATCACGGTTTCCGGTGATGTACCGGGCGTGCGGCCGCGCTATGTGAAAGTCGCCCGCGGCCTTTCTGCTCCGGCGCTATCGCCGACCGGAGCGCGCGCTCTCTTCCAGGCTCGCGGCGAGATCATCACCGTGCCCGCCGAGAAAGGCGACGCGCGCAATCTCACCAACACACCCGGCGCGGCTGAGCGTTATCCCGCATGGTCGCCTGACGGAAAACTGATCGCTTACTTTTCAGACGAATCAGGTGAATACGCTTTACACCTGCGCGACCAAACGGGAATGGGTGAAGTGAAGAAGATCAATCTCGGCACTCCGCCATCGTTTTTTTATTCACCACTCTGGTCACCTGACAGCAAGAAGATTGCATACACGGATAAGCGTTTGAACCTGTGGTACGTCGATATCGAGAAAGGCACGCCGGTCAAAGTCGACACGAACACTTACGAGAATCCGTTTCGCGTAATGGATCCGAGCTGGTCGCCTGATAGCCGCTGGATCACATACACGAAGCAACTCGATAACCGTCTCGGCGCGGTATTTATCTATTCACTCGAGACGTCGAAGACTAATCAGATTACCGATGGCATGAGCGACGCTCGCTACGCGAACTTTGACAGGAATGGAAAGCACCTCTACTTCACGGCGAGCACCGACGCTGGTCCAACGACGGGATGGCTCGATATGTCGAGTTTCAATCATCCCATAACGCGCAGCGTCTACGTTGTAGTGCTACGCAAAGATCTGCCGTCACCGATTGCGCCGGAAAGTGATGAAGAGAAGGTCGCGGAAGAAAAGAAAGACGAAAAGAAACCTGAAGATGCCGCTGCCCCCGCGGCTGCCGCTCAAGCTGCTCCTGCGCCGAAGAAGCCAGATGTCAAAGTTGATATCGACTTCGACGATATCGGTCAGCGAATCCTTACCGTACCGGTGCCAGCGCGTAACTACACCGGCATGCTTTCAGGCAAGGCCGGCATCCTTTATCTCGCCGAGACTCCGCCGGCAGGACCGGGCAACGCTGTGATCTTGCACAAGTTTGAGCTCGAAAAGCGCAAGACTGACAAAGTGCTCGAAGGCATCACCGCTTTTGCGCTTTCAGCTAACGGCGAAAAGATGCTCTTCCGTTTGGGTGGGGGTCAGACTACCAACTGGTTCATCGTACCTACTGCAACGCCGGTCAAACCTGGCGAAGGCGCGTTGAAGGTTGAAGACTTGGAAGTCTATGTCGATCCGAAGGCCGAGTGGAAGCAGATGTATGCGGAAGCGTGGCGCATTCAACGTGATTTCATCTACGACCCGAACCTGCACGGACTTGATTTGAAAGCCGCTGAAGCAATGTACAGGCCGTACCTCGATTCGCTCGGCCATCGCGGCGACTTGAATTATCTCTTCACCGAGATGTTGGGCCAGACCGTGTTGGGCCATACGTTCATCGGCGGTGGCGATCTGCCGGAGCCGCCGCGAACCAGAGGCGGTCTGTTGGGCGCGGACTATCGCGTTGAGAATGGCCGTTATCGCTTCGCACGCGTTTACAACGGCGAGAACTGGAACCCGCAATTGCGTGCGCCGCTTACGCAACCCGGTGTGAATGTGAAAGCAGGGGAGTATTTGCTTGCGGTTAACGGTCGCGAAGTGCGTAGCACTGACAGTGTCTATTCGTTCTTCGAACAGACTGCGGGCAAGTCGGTCGTGATTCGAGTTGGTCCGAATCCGGATGGATCGAATTCGCGCCAGGTAACGGTTGTGCCGGTTGAGAGTGAGGGAGGTCTGCGCAATCTCGCCTGGATCGAAGACAATCGTCGCAAGGTTGACGCACTAAGCTCGGGGCGCGTCGCTTATGTTTACCTGCCGGATACCGGATTCGGCGGCTATACCAATTTCAATCGCTATTACTTCTCGCAGATCAACAAAGAGGGTGCGGTGATCGATGAGCGGTTCAACGCCGGCGGAACAGCAGCCGATTACATTATCGATTACATGCGGCGCCCGCTGATGAATATGTGGACCACGCGAGAAGGGAAGGATTTCACGACGCCGGTGGGATCGATCTATGGTCCAAAAGCGATGATCATCAACGAGTTTGCCGGTAGCGGCGGCGATCTAATGCCGTGGCTGTTCCGCAAAGCGAATGTTGGACCGCTGGTCGGCAAGCGCACGTGGGGAGGCCTCGTGGGAATTTACGACTATCCAACGTTGATTGATGGTGGTTCAGTAACGGCTCCGCGCGTCGCTTTTTATAATCCTACGGGCGAGTGGGAGGTGGAGAATCACGGCACCACACCGGATATCGAAGTTGAGCTCGATCCGGCCGCGTGGCGTGCTGGTCACGATCCGCAGCTTGAAAAGGCGGTCGAAGTCGTGATGGAAGCGCTGAAGAAGAATCCGTTGCAGAAGCCACGCAAGCCTGCGTATCCGAACTATCACAACGGCCGCTCGACGACGTCTGAGGGCAAGACGACTAAGGAAACACGCAAATCCGGCAACTAAGCCTTCGTACACAAAAAGCACATAAGACCACAAAAAGCACAAAAATAAGCAGCAGCTATTTTGTGCTTTTTGTGCCTTTTGTGGCGACGATCTTCCTCAGCGCCCTCCTGCTGTTCTGGATTCAGTTGGTAATGGCGAAGATGCTTTTGCCCCGGCTCGGTGGGACACCGGCAGTGTGGAACACCTGCATGCTCTTTTTTCAGGTACTGCTATTGGCGGGATATTCGTATGTATTGCTGATAACTTCACGTATCGGAGTTCGCAAGCAGGCAATTCTGCACGGCGCGATCCTGCTTCTCTCGTGCCTTTACCTGCCTTTTCTATTCGCTGGGAATACCGGTTCAATATCTGAAACGAGCAATCCGGCGCTGTGGCTCTTCGTTTACCTGATCGGTGCGATTGGATTGCCGGTCTTCCTTATCTCAACGACCAGTCCCTTGCTTCAGAAATGGTTTACACACGTTTCGGCAAACGATCCCTACTTCTTGTTTGCGATAAGTAATGGGGGCAGTCTCGTTGCGTTACTCAGCTATCCGTTATTTCTCGAACGTGCTTTTACTCTGTCGCGTCAGAACGAAATCTGGATCGCGATGTATGTCGTGTTCTTGATACTAACTGTGGCTTGCATGCTCGTCTTGTGGAAGTCACCACAACATGAAACAGAACAAGTCAGGAAGAGGGGCTTGCCCCCGCTTTCTATTCGACGGCGTCTCTACTGGGTTCTCTTAGCCTTCATTCCTTCGAGCCTGCTGTTCGGCGTCACGACTTACATCACGACTGAAATCGCACCCACACCTCTCCTATGGACCATTCCATTAGCCCTTTACCTCCTGACATTCATCCTCGCCTTCGCGCGCAAGAATCTCTTGCCTGAATCACTTTCGAGTACTGCGCTCGCCGGATTAGCCCTGCTACTCACTTTAGCAATCGTCGCAAACGCAACTGAACCAACGTCGGTCATAGTGCTACTACACCTGTGTTTCCTCTTCGTCGCCGCCCTCGTGTGTCACAACAAGCTGGCCAGTGATCGACCAGACGCTTCACGCCTTCCTGAGTTCTATCTATGCGTCGCCATCGGCGGAATGATCGGCGGACTCTTCAACACACTAATCGCTCCGACGATATTCAACACGATCGTTGAGTATCCACTCGCAATTGTGCTCGCCTGCATCATCCTGCAGCGTGACAAAGAAATTAATCGTTTTGATTTCCTGCTGCCGGCGTGCATGGCGTTAGTCACCGTTGGCCTGGCGCTTCTTGTTGATCGCTATGACGTGAGCACCGTCGTCGCTGTAGCGATTGTTTTTGGAATTCCGTTGGTGATCATCAACCACCATTTCCGAAGCCGTCCGGTTCGGTTTGCACTCGCTCTTGGCGCGGTGATGATTGGAAGCGTCGTCTACTCCGAGATTCAAAACCGCACTTTGCGTGATGAACGCAATTTCTTCGGGACGTTGAGTGTTCGATTCGATCCCGCCAGCGCGACTCGTACGCTTTATCACGGCAATACCATACACGGCCGGCAGTTCATCGATCCGAATCATCAATGCGAGCCGCTTTCATACTTTCATCGCGATGGACCACTGGGACAGATCTTTGAAGCATTCAACGCAAATGCCTTTTCACCTAATGTCGCTGTTGTCGGACTCGGGACCGGATCGATGGCAAGTTACGCGCGTCCGAATCAGGACTGGACTTTTTACGAGATCAATCCCGCAGTTGCCCGTCTAGCGCAAACTGCCGAGTACTTTACGTACCTCGAGAAATGCGCCGCTGCTCCTGTCAAAATTGTTTTGGGTGATGCGCGTCTCAAGTTACAGAATGCGCCGGACCACCACTACGGTCTCATCGTTCTGGATGCGTTTAATTCCGACGCCATTCCGATTCACCTCCTGACCGAAGAAGCCATCAGCCTTTACATGTCGAAGCTGGCAACTGGCGGGATGATCGCGTTTCACATCTCCAACCGCAGCCTGCGGCTCGATACCGTTCTGGCAGATTTGGCGAAGCGCAACAATTCGCTCAGCCTGCGAATGGTTGACGGCGAACATAATCCTGTAACCGGCAAAGATCCGTCCGAGTGGTTAGTTATGGCGCGTAATTCACCAGCCTTCGACACCCTCGCGCAAAAACCGAACTGGCGCCGGCTCGAAGGACGCGCAGAATCCGTCACCTGGACCGACGATTTCTCAAACATCCTGAGCGTCTTCCGGTGGTATTAGATTTCTCTGTGCAATCTCTGTGTTCTCTGCGCCTCTGTGGTTAAACTCACCACAGAGACACAGAGAACACAGAGGTTGCACAGAGAAGAAAAGCTGTCACAATCGCGCTCCGCAAGGTGTTTTCCTAGTGAACCACCCGAAGTCTGCTTGATTCACAAACGATCGGAGACAGAGTATGACCAGCGTATCCCAGGATCTGCGCTATAGCCTGCGCATGCTGCTAAAGCACAAGGGGTTCACCGTCGTAGCAGCCCTCACGCTGGCGCTCGGCATCGGCGTCAACACTGCGATGTTCAGCGTGCTGAATACCTTCCTCTTCGGCTCGCTGCCATACCCGCAGTCCGAACGGCTAATACGCGTCTGGCGCACTTCGCCACACTCCCAAACCTGGCCACACTCTGCCGCAAACTTCTTCGACCAGCACGACCAAAACACCGTGTTCGAAAAGATGGCGGCCTACAACTTCGTCGGCCGTAACCTCACCGAAAACGGCCAAACAGCAGAACGGCTGCTCAGCCTCGCCGCAACCGCCGACTTCTTTCCAATGATGGGAGTGGCTCCGGCGCGCGGCCGCGTGTTCAAACCGGAAGAGTTCGAGCCCGGCGCCGATAACGTCGTCGTCCTCAGCGATCGTTTCTGGTCACGCCGCTTCGGAAGCGACCCAAACATCGTCGGACACACGATTCAACTCGATGGAAAGACAGTTGAGGTCATCGGTGTGATGCCGCCCGGATTCGAGCATCCGATCCTCTGGGGCCCGATGGATATGTGGCAGCCACTCTCATTTACTCCAGAACGAAAGTCGAACCGCGGTAATAACTATCTCTCATCATTCGGCCGTCTCAAGCCAGGCGTCACGATTCAACAAGCAGAACAAAGCATGGTCGCTCTCGCCGCAAATCTCGCCAAGCAGAACAAGTCGAATGACGGCGAGAGCGTCCGGCTCGAACCGCTGCAGCGATCGATGTCTGACACCATCGGCAGAACCGTGATGTTGTTCACCTTCGGACTCTCAGGATTCGTGTTGCTGATCGCGTGCGCCAACCTCGCGAACCTTCAGCTAGTTCGCACGACAAGTCGATCGCGCGAGCTTGCTGTTCGCGCCGCACTCGGTGCGAGTCGCTTGCGCCTGCTGCGAAGTTCACTTACCGAGAGTCTTGTCGTTGCGTTGATCGGAGGGACGGCCAGTCTTGTTATCGCCATCTGGGCGGTTCGCTTTATCAGTAACCGGCTCTTTACTGATCTGCCCGGCGCGAGTGTGCAACTCGATTACAAAGTGTTTGGCTTTGCACTCTTGTGCTCATTGCTGACGGGAGTATTGTTCGGAACAGTTCCCGCGTGGTTAGCTTCGCGCGCGGATGTGAACCAGGCGCTTCGTGATAGCGCTCGAGGCTCCACCGCTGGTCGCTCGCAACATCGCCTGCGACACACGCTGATCATCGGTGAAGTGGCGTTCGCACTCGTGCTGCTCGCGGCGGCCGGATTGTTTCTGCGCGGCTTGCAACGCTTCATCAATGCTGATCCGGGTTGGCGTGTTGATGGACTCGTGACCGCGGCAATGGGTCTGCGCGGACAGAAATACGCGGACGACAAACAACGCGTCGTTTTTCTGACGCAACTGGAAGATCGACTCCGTAGTCTGCCCGGTGTCGAGCACGCTGCGATTGCGGGTTCAAATCCGGTATTTGGTTTCAACAGCAGCAGCTCGTTCCTTGTCGAAGGCCGGCCTGAACCGCCGCCCGACAAGTACATGGAAATATTCTACGAAACGATCAGTAGCGATTACTTCGAGACCATTGGTGCTCGTTTACAACAGGGCCGCACTTTCAACGCGTCGGACACCAGTGATCACCCGGCTGTCGTTATAATCAACGAGACCACTGCGCGGACGTTCTGGCCCAACGAGAGTCCACTCGGAAAGCGCATCAGTAGCACCGGTGAAAAGAGAGACTATTTTGAGATCGTCGGCGTTGTTAATGACCTTGCGTTTCCCGGCAGCCTTGGCGAACCTTACACGCGTTTTGAAGCGTTTGTTCCCATGACGCAAACTTCGCCGAACTTTCTCACGCTCGCGTTCCGTACGTCTGCAAGTGCGGAATCGTTTGGCAACACTTTGCGTGGTGCGATAGCGACACTCGATCCCGATCTGCCGGTTTATCGAATTCGAACTGCGCGGTCCGCGGTTGATTCGGGACTAGGCAGCATCTCGTTGTTGGGAAGCTTGCTGGGAGCTTTTGCTGCGGTCGGATTGATTCTTGCGGCGATTGGGATTTATGGCATCATCTCCTACACTGTGGCGCAACGTACGAGCGAGCTTGGGATTCGTGTTGCACTCGGTGCGCAGAGTCGCGATGTTCTGTGGCTGGTGTTAGGCAAGGGCGCGTTCCTGATCGTGAGTGGCGCGTTGTTGGGGATTGCAGGTGCGTACGGTGTCTCGCGACTGTTGATTTCCCTCATTCCATCATTGCCCACGCGCGATCCGGTGACATTGTTGGTGACGACTGTCGGGCTCGTCATGGTGGCGCTGCTGGCTTGTTACATCCCGGCGCGTCGCGCAACGCGAGTCGATCCACTGATCGCACTGAAGTCAGAATGAAAATTCTACTGTGCTGCCTTCTGGTAACGGTTCTTGTTTCGTCCGCACAAGCCGGCGGGAAACAGCAGGTTGTTGAAATCCCTTTCGACTTTTACCGCAACGAGATCATTCTTCAGGTGAAGGTCAACGGCAAGGGTCCATTCAACATGATGCTCGATACCGGCACGGATCCGTCCGCCGTTGATCTTACTACCGCCAAAGAAATCGGCCTGAAACTTCACCCGCTTGGGAAACCGGGCGAGGGCGGCGGGACCGACGTTAATCTGGCGTATTACACCGAGTTGCCGCTCGTTGAAGTGGCGGGGTTCACCGTAAAGAACGTTGAGACATTAGCGCTTGATTTGTTGAAAGTAAGCGAGCGTTTAGGCAAGCCGTTACATGGAGTGCTCGGACACAGCGTGCTGAAGGGTCGCATCGTACAGATCGATTATCCGAATCGCGTCGTGCGCTTCTACTCACAACCCCTGTTCTCTAAGGCGCCTAACACACCCAAACGGTCAATGCTCTCGTTCCGATATTCCGACAATGTGTTGCTTGATGATGTGTTTGTGAATGGTAAAAAAATGGTTGCTAATCTGGACACGGGCTCGAACGGCACCTTCAATCTCACGCCGGCCGCAGTCGGGTTATTAGGATTGGAAGAAGAATTCAACCAGGCGCCGGTGAGCACTGACGTTGGATACAACGGCGTGTCTCAGAACAGGCAAGGGAAGGTAACAACGTAACCGTCGGCGCAATCTCTGTCGAAGCGCCCGCGGTAATCTTCTTCGCCAAAGGAACTGGCCGCGACAAGAAGCCTTGGGGCATCAACATCGGAAACGCCTTCCTCAAAGACTTCATTTTGACCATCGACTACCGGAACAAGCTAGTCTCGCTGGAAAGACCTTAGGCTGAAATTTTTTTGTGGCAAAGCCAACAGTTAGGCAGCCAGTCGCGGCGCGTAGGTGGGCTTAGGACAGAATTCAACGCCGGAGTTAATCTCGAAAACAGTATTGAGGCGCGTGATTTCGAATATTCTCGACAAACTTGCGTGCACATTCATCAATTCGAAGTGCATTCCGTTTGCGAGGGTCTGCTCGCGCAGTTGTAATAAGACCCCGAGTCCGTGTGCATCCACGAGCGTCACACTTGATAAGTCGAGAATGATGTCGCTGGCGTTGGATACTAATTGCGCGGCGCTGCGCAGAGTTTCCGTGTCACCATTTACGATCTGGCCTTCCAGGCAAAGAACCTCAACCGAATCCGATCTTTTGGCGTGTACCTTCAACATAATGCCCCCAGTATTTCGCGCGGTGTAAAACAACTCCACTTTGTAAACGATCAGGGTTTCGCTTTTCTTAACTGATCGTTTCCAATTTCTTTCCTGCTGAAATAACACCGCCGAGACCGCGTTTTGAGCCATCTTTTTTGAGTGGCTACCACGATGGTGAACCGTTAAGATACATCGCACAAAAGGACCACTCAGTCATGAACAAAACTCACAAACTTCTAAATGCAGTCCGATTTTGCGGAGTTAGTGTCGTTCTCCTGCTGGTTAGCGTCAGTGTCATGGCGCAAGTTGATGCAGAGAACAAGGATGTTCCCGTACGAATAAGCTTCCGGCCCGAGAAAGAGACAATCATGCTCGGCGAGCCCCTATACTTTGCCTTTGAGGTAACGAACCTGTCTGGAGAGAGGTTATGTCTTGGCATTGGAGGTGACTATCGAAATAGGTTTGGCCGGCCCGAAAGTTTTGTGGTTAGGGTTACTGCCGAAGATGGTACCGTGATACCCAAACCCGAAGCGGATAGCTTTGGCGGCTTGATTGGTTGTGGCCTCATTGAAGCAGGAGATACCTATACGGTCAAACTATTTCTTACACATTGGGCCACGATTACACGCCCGGGTTCCTATCACGTGAATGTAAAGAGGAGTATGGGTTTCTCCACTTACGATGCTTCCGATAAGAGAACGTTCTCGATGGATGCTGACCTTAACGCCAGGTTCACAATCGTGCCTGCCGACGAAAACAAGATGGGAGCGGTAATCAATTCACTCGGCAGCATCATCCTCGACATCAATAATCCATTAGCTGATGACTCAGCCCTGGCGCTTGCTTCGATACAAGACAAACGAGTGATCAGCTATTTTGCCGAAGCCGTTCGAAACTTTACGGGTGTTGAATATTGCGATTTCATGAAACAGCGGGCGATCGGTTCCAGAGCGATCGCGGTGCTCGGCATGTATGACGACGATCGTGCAATTCAAGAATTAGAAGCAGTGATGAACAGTACGTGTGAGAGGGTGCGGTTGGACGTGGCCACAGCTTTCGGAGACAGTCCGCATAAGAGCGCTATCAAGTTGCTCTTAAAAATGCAGGACGATAAGTACTGGTTTGTTAGATTGAGAGTCGCTCAAGGGTTAAAGAAAATCAAGTCCAAAGAATCGCTGGCTGCCCTTCGCATGTTGCTCAAGGATGATAACGAAGATGTGAGGAAAGCAGCTCAAGAGAGTCTGAAGAACAAAAACTTGCCATAACCATTCGACGCTCGGGTTTATCTGTATGAAGGAAGGATTGCATCATGCGGATAAAGTTACTCCTCGCCACAGCTGCCGTTTTATTTTGCTCTTTCAACATAGCGGCTCAAACCATCACGCCCGAAGACATACTTAGCATTCGGGAGCTCAGCGATATTCGACTCTCTCCTGACGGCAAACAGGTCGCATTCGTGATCACGGAACCGGCGGCGTCGAACACGCAACCGCGCGCCTCGAACATATGGACCATGCCGGTCAACGGCAGTGAGTCTCCGCGCCAGTTGATCCCTGGTCGTAGCAACACCGGCTCGCCGCGCTGGTCTCCTGATGGGAAAACTGTGGCGTTCGTTTCTGATAAGCAAATCTATCTACTCGGTACGGGTGAGTCGAACGCAGTGCAACTGACTTCCGTGCCGGGCGGTGTGGAAGACTTCGAGTGGTCGCCGGACAGTAAAATGATCGCGTTTGTGGGGCGTGACCAGCCTACGCGAGACGAACAGGAGAAAAAAGCCGCGGGCTATGATGCTATTGAAGTCGATCGCAATCTCAAGTACTCACGGCTATGGATATCGACTGTGTCAGATCATAAAGCCGTGCAGGTTACAAAGCAGGACTTCGAAATTTACGAGTTGGCATGGTCACCCAAGGGCGATGAGCTCGCGCTTGTCGTGGCTCCGACTCCGAAGCCGGAAGATTCTCTGAACCTTTCGCTCATCGTCGTGAATCGTGCAACCGGTGAAGTCACGCGAACCTTGAGCAAGCTCGTCAATCTTACAGGCGCGCTCCGGTGGTCTCCCGACGGGAGTTTGATAAGTTTTTATGAAGGGCCACCAACCAAAGAATATGCGGCGTGGGTTTCTGTTGTACCTGCAGGCGGTGGTCCATCACGTTCGCTCTTGAAAGACTATGCGGGCAGCGTCCTCAGATTGGAGTGGATGCCAGACTCAAAACAACTCATGGCTCAGAGTGTAGAAGGAACACACCAGGTTCTACTGACTGTTGACGTCACTACCGGCGTCACTCGCAAACTAACCGACATCGTCCACTCGCAATGGAATGTAGGTTTTAGTACTAACGGAAACACGACCGCATATTTTTCGCAGAGTGTTGGCTCGCCGAGTGACATTTGGGTCTTAAAGAAGGACGCGCCGCCGCGAAAGATAACCAACCTCAATCCTCAGACAGCCGGATGGAAAATCGGAAAAGTGCGCGAAGTCGAGTGGAAGAATTCCAAAGATGGCTTACTCCGTCGCGGCGTCATCATTACACCGCCTGACTACGAGCAAGGCCGGCTATACCCGACGATCGTCAATACGCATCCGGGCGACACTGCCTGGTGGATGGGATGGCACGGCAGCAAATGGTGGGACTGGGGACAACTGCTGGCTTCAAATGGCTACGTCGTCTTCCTCCCAAACACGCGCGGCGTCACTGGTGAAGGTGGGCGAATGCACCAGACAATCGCGGATTGGGGCGGGATGGCTTTTCAGGATCTGATTGACGGCGTTGATTATTTAGTCGAACAAAAGATCGCTGATCCGAATCGTCTTGGCATCGGCGGTTGGAGCAACGGCGGATTCATGACGGAGTATGCAATCACTCATACGACGAAGTTCAAGGCTGCTGTTGCACAAGCGGCGCATTCAGACTTCTTCAGTTTGTACGGCACATCTTATCTAAGCTCTTCGCTGCGCATTTCTTTCGGAGATAGTCCGCATATCAATCGAAAAGATTATGACGAACGCTCACCAATTATGTCGGTGCGAAACTGCCGCACGCCGACACTTCTCCTACATGGTGAACTTGATTCCGGTGTTCCGGTGGGTCAAGCCTACGAATTCTATAACGCGCTGAAGGACATCGGAGTGGAGACAGAGTTGGTGATTTACCCACGCGAGCGCCACAACATCCAGGAGCGTGGCCACCAGTTAGACGTCCAGCGCCGCATGCTGGCATGGTTCGATAAGCACCTAAAGTAAAGCAGGCCACAAAAGCACAAAACTCATTTTATGCAGTTTGTGCTTTTTTCGACCTGTGAGATCTACTTGGATACAGTCAGTACTACGCGCTACCGCAGGGTCGTACTGACAAGAAAGAGGCTCGTCATGTGACGAGCCTCTTCTGTTTGCGATGATTAACTTGTACTAAGGCTTGACCGTGACGCTGCCGGATTCGATTGGGATCTGTGGGAAGTCATCAGCCCCGATGAATTGGCACGTGCTCGGCTCGACCACGTTGTCGAAGAATACCTCGCTGATCGTGTCTTCGCCTGGTCCACCGTTGTCAAACACAGTGAAGAAGGCGGCGTCAAACTCGTCGTTGAAAACCGGATCAGTGGTCTTCCGGATTGAGCCGCCGAAACTGGCTCGGTTCCCGACGACTTGAAGGCATGTGATGTCGAACTGGGCACTGTACTTTGGATCAAAAGACGGATTGTGCAGTATCGCACTCCCCTTAACAGTACCATCCGACAAGATCCTGGCACTGAAGGAAAACTGTCTTCTGACCGTCTTACCCTCCGTATTCTGAAGCAGAACAGTTCCGTGTCCTGACGCGGATGGTCCTGCCGCTGCGGCGAACGTCGACCGCAGCACTACCGTGGTTCCAGCCATGGCTGCAATTAACAACCCGGCGAAGAGAAAAATTTTGCTACGCTTCATTGGTTAATCTCCTTGATCGGAATGGGTCCTAGTGTGAGAAAGATAAGGATAGGAGTGATCAGAGAGGGCCCTTGTGACCATACCCACCCACAACATCGTCACGATGCCCTCCGCACCGTGGCGATCGTGTGTACTTCCTTGTCGTAAATTGCGGGCACAATCTACTAGAGACGAAATTACCTGTCAATAAATTCTGAGGACTTCGGGTGAGGTCTGGCCGGAGACGACCAGATACCTCACCCGGTAGACGGAAACATCACGGACCAAACGGTTTTAATATATTTGAGAACGCCCAATTGCTCTGCGAAATACCGCTACAAGTTGGAGACGCAAAGCCCTGGTTTGCGCAGCCGCCGTTGTCGCGCGCCACTGACCACATCGAGAGCCGCGTGATGTAGCTGTTTGCATTCGCGAAGTTCAATAACGATTGCGCATCGGCCAATTGGAAGATCTCGGTGTTGACGTCGTTGATTCCAATCATCGGAGTTACTCCGATACTGGAGGTCAAGCCGGCTGCCACAACCTGATTGTGGGTGTTGCTCGCCGCTTGTTGAGCGCTGAGTCCCATCTGACCGCCATTATCGTTGGCCGATCCGTAGTCCATGGCCATGACGTTTATGACGTTCACGTTGAGTCCCGAGGCTTTCACGCGGTTCAGAATATTCACGCCGCTCGCCACCAATCCGGTCGGCAGAACCGGCAGCGTGTACGAGATCACGAGATTCGGATTCGCGTTCTTTAGTCCGACCAACGCCTGGTTTCGACGATCGATCGAGGCCGTATCGGTAGTCGCTCCGCCTTCGATATCGAAGTCGAGCCGCACTGGTGTACTCGAATTGACACTGTATTTATTCAGCACCGCCTGGTATGCGGCCTGTAAACTCGACACGGTGGTACAGCCGAGTGCGAGCTCAGTTCCGGAAGCGCCACCAAATGAGATGATCACATCGCCACCGTTAGCGCGTATGCCCTGGACGAGGGAAAGTATCGTGGTGCCATTAGGCAGCGTGTCGTTCGCAACCGTGGCGCCGACACCGCCCCAGGTGGGCGTGCAGCCGCCATTGCCGACCACGAATCCGAGAGTAAAGACCTTGATTCCGGATTGCTGTTGAATAGTTAAGAGTTGCCAATCAACAGTCAGACCCATGTCCACATAAGGCGCGAACGTTTTCGAACCCGGTGGTGGCGGAGGTGGACCACTCAACGTGGTTACATTGATCGCGGAGCTCTGTGCGGAGCTTCCCGCGGCGTCGTTGGCTGCAACTCTGAAGCTATAAGTAGTCACAGGAGACAAGCCGGTTATGCTGACGTTGGGACTGCTTGTAGTGGCTACGGCAACACCGTTTCGAAAGACAGTGTAGCCGGTTAAAGTGCAGTTGACGGCAACTGTCGAAGCGGTCCAACTCAGGTTTGTGCTGTTACTGGTTGTTCCAGAGGCTTGTAGTCCTGTAGGCACACTCGGAACTGTAGTGCAGGCGCTGCAAGTTCCGATGATGGTCCAGGGCGCGCCACTTCCTGGTCCACCGTTGTTTGTCGAAGGGTTCTGGCCCTGAGTCCAGAAGTTAGCCTGATAGTTTGTGCCGTTAAGACTTGCGGTCTGTCCGGCAGTGTAAACACTGGTAGAGTTCCAGGTTGGTGCGCATGAGCCGCCACCGCCTCCTCCTCCCGATCCACTACACGCTCCGTTGCTGGTCCAGGGTTGGCCACTGCCAGGTCCACCATTGTTAGTGGCCGGGTTCTGGCCCTGTGTCCAGAAATTTGCGGTGTAGTTGATTCCGTTGAGACTTGCCTTCATGCCGGCCGTATAGACCGAAGTGGAATTCCAGGTCGGAGAACAAGTAGTCTGTGCTGCGCCCACGCGCGCCATGCACAGCAACAAAAACACTAGTCCGATACTGCATTGGATTTTGCGAGCTGAATTCATAGAGACTCCTTAGGTGATTAGGAGGTGATTAGGCGCGGGAAGATAAGTGTTGGGGGAACGAACCAGATCTGGGTTTGACGACTTTTATGCCTAATATTTGCGGTTGTCAACGTTTTCTCTGCGTAACCTCTGCGTCCTCTGCGTCTCTGCGGTAAAAATTAACCGCAGAGACGCAGAGGACGCAGAGGTTACGCAGAGAGAAACCTAAGCTTCGCGATTTAAAACGTCTCTGACTCTTCGCGTGAGGCCAAACCAGGTAAAGGGTTTTTGAATGAATTCCACGTTTGCGTCCAACACTCCGTGCTGAACGATTGCCTCATCGGTGTAGCCTGACATGAATAGCACACGTATCGCTGGTCGTAATTCCAGCAACCGGTCAGCGACTTCTTTACCACTGATCTCCGGCATCACTACGTCAGTGATGAGAAGATGGATTGGACCAGTATGCGCACGGCAGACCCGAATTGCTTCTTCACCGCCTTTCGCATCCAGCACGTTGTAACCGGCCTGCATGAGGATGCTCTTTGTCAGCCCGCGCACCACCTCTTCATCTTCGACCAGCAGAATCGTCTCCGTTCCTCGCAGCACAATAGCTTCCTGCTTCTCGCCGGTGACTTCGCTAGGGTTGTCGATGCGCGGCAAGTAGATTTTGAACATCGTTCCCATGCCTTGCTCGCTATACACCCAGATGTTGCCGCCGCTTTGCTTCACGATACCGTAGACAGTCGATAAGCCGAGGCCGGTTCCTTTGCCCACGTCTTTAGTAGTGAAGAACGGCTCGAAGATTCTCCGCTGTGTTTCGCGGTCCATACCGCTGCCCGTATCGCTAACGGCCAGCATCACGTACTCGCCCGCCTTAACGGAAACGTGCCTCAGCACAGTCTGATGATCGAAAGTGACGTTTGCTGTCTCAATCGTCACTTTGCCAGCGCGCGGCATCGCGTCACGCGCATTGACGACGAGGTTCATGATTATCTGTTCGACCTGAGATGGATCAGCCTTAACGCTCCCGAGATCGGGTTCGAGACGCGTGGCGAGTTTGATGTTCTCACCAATCAGACGAGTCAGCATCTTCTCCATGTCTTGGACGACGTCGTTTAAATCAAGCACCTTCGGCTCGAGGATTTGCTTGCGACTGAAAGCCAGCAGTTGGCGAACTAATGAGGCGGCCCGTTCGGCAGCCTTCTTAGTCTCTTCGAGATTGCGGCGAATGGGGTTTTCCAGTCCGACTCGTCTGAGCGACAAATCGGTGTAGCCGATAATGGCGGTTAACATGTTGTTGAAGTCGTGAGCGATACCGCCGGCGAGCTGTCCGATGGCTTCGAGCTTCTGCGACTGTTGCCGCTGAAATTGCGTTTGATTGAGACTTACCGGCTCTGGTGAATTCGCAGAGTAATCGACGTCGAGGTTCGGGGGTGAAGTATCCATAAATGGCAATCTCTTAAGTGAGCAGGGAGAGAGCGTGGCGTCCTCCCAACTAGAACAGCCACGCTCTCAAACGCACGCGGCCCCTACGACTGGGCGATCCCCTACGTGCGTCACCCGCTGATCGGTCTATATGCCCCAAAACCGATCAACGATCAGAACTGAGAACAATAAGCGGAGAAGATGTTTGTGAGTATCGGGATAGGGCTGAATGATTTGTCGGTGTTTGTCCTACAAGAAATGGACCACAAAAGGCACAAAAGCAGACACAAAAGGCACAAAACAATTCATCCAGCCTGGACCAGCAGACTTTCCCATCCTGGACGAGCAGACTGTCCAGCCCGGACTTATTTTGTGCTTTTTGTGTCTGCTTCTTTGTGCCTTTTGTGGTCTATTCAACTAATCCGTTGCGGATGGCGTAGTGCGTTAACTCGGCGTTGGTCCGCATGTCCATTTTGTCGAGAATGCGACGGCGGTAAGTGCTGATCGTCTTGTCGCTGAGTGATAGCTTCGCGGCGATCTCTTTTACAGTTTGGCCGGATGCGATCGAGCACAAGACTTCGAATTCACGATTCGAGAGAGTCTCATGCGGTACTTTTCCCGGTTGCGAAAGTTGAACCACAATCTTTTCAGCCAACGTTGGACCAACGTATTGACCGCCCTTGATGATTTTTAGGATCGCACGGCGTAATTCTTCCCCGGAACTCGCCTTGTTGATGTAACCCGAGGCCCCAGCCTTGAAAGCGCGCACTGCATATTGCTCTTCAGCGTGCATGGTGAGTATCAAAACCGGCATGCGAGGACGAAGCTGCTTAAGCTCGCTCAGCACTTCCAAACCACTCCGACCACCGAGCGAAATGTCGAGCACCGCAATATCCCACGGCTGTTTGCGAACCAGATCTAAAGCCTCCGCTCCCGAACGAGCCTCACCAAACGTCGCGCTCTCTTTAGTGAACATGTCTTTGATGCCACGGCGTACCACTTCATGATCATCGATGGTAAGGATCTTGAGCATAACTCTTCCGATCTATAACCCGAGTGGAACGCGCACGACGACGGTAGTGCCGCCACCTTCTTTTCCAGTGATCCGAACTTCACCGCCAACCAGCAGCGCTCGCTCCTTCATTCCCAACAAGCCGAGTGACTGTGTGTTCATCAATTGACTCTCGGTAATGCCCTGACCGTCATCCTTAACTTCCAATTCGAAAAACTGTTTGCTGCGCCTCAGCTTGACATAAAGATTAGTCGCACGCGCATGGCGCAGAACGTTTGTCAGTATTTCCTGCAAGATACGAAACACCGCAGTCGCTCTTTCACGGCTCAGGTCGATCTCGTTTGTATTGTTGGTCCAATGAACCTTGAGACCCGACCGTGATTGAAACTGTTCGATCTGCCATTCGATTGCGGCCACCAAACCCAGATCATCAAGCACACCAGGCCGGAGCTCTGAAGCGATTCGTCGCACCGTGTTGATAGTCGTCTCGATCAGCCCCGTCATACTGCTGATCCGTTCTCGGATTTCCGAAATGTGTGAGCAATCGGTGGAGCTACCCAGAGTGTTGTCGATTTTTTCGAGGTCCCACTTCAATCCCGTCAGCACGCCGCCAAGCTCGTCGTGTATCTCACGCGCGATGCGTGTTCCTTCTTCTTCGCGTGTCGAGCGAATCCTTGCTGAAAGTGCTCGCAGCGCATCTTCGGCAGCCTTGCGTTTGGTGATGTCGTTAGCCACCCAGAGGTAGCAGGGTTCGCAATCGAGATCGAACATCACCGCTGAAGTATTGGCTATTACTTCGCGACCAAGTTTTGTTGTAAAGCGAACCTCCATATCGACGACGGGTTTTGGTGCCTTCAATAGCTGGCGGATCTTTTCGACGAGGCTATCTTCCATCGAGGTCAGGAATTTAAAAATAGGTTGGTTGATAACCTCGTCACGTGAGTACTCGGTTTCTCTGATCCAGGTGTCGTTAACTTCCAAAACCACGGCATCTCTGATCCGTAGGATGCCCATACGAAAAGGACTAAGGTGAAAGATTTTGGCGAACCGTTCTTCCGAAGCACGCAATGCTTCTTCAGCTCGCTTTCGCGCCGTGATGACCTGGGTGAAGAGAATTAGTCCACCGATCTCACCATCAACGTTTCGCCACGGAAGACTTTCCCATTGCAGCCAGCCCGTGTTGCCGTCGGCAGCGATGTACGACTCTTCCTCGCATCGTTCGACTGCGCCGGCCAGGATTCTGCGATGAGCTTCGCGCCAGTGAATGGGAATGTCAGGGAACACTTCATAGTGTGACTTACCGATTATGTCCTGTCCCTCGAGATCGTAGTCTGTGAGAAAGCGATCGCTGACTTGAAGATAACGCATGTCAGTGTCGAACATCGCGATGGCAGCGGGTGTGTGTTTGATAAACAACCGCAGCAACGCTTCGTTGGTCTTTACGATATCTTCGAAGCGCCTGCGGTCATCTTCGATAGCCGGGACCGACTGTACAGAAATTGAGGGAGTTCTCTTCATTTCTCCTCCCCTGGGGCGGCATGAGGATTGAGGTAAAACTCTGTGCAACCTCTGTGTTCTCTGTGTCTTTGTGGTGAGAAATAGTTAACCACCGAGGCACAGAGAACACAGAGGTTGCACAGAGAAAACTAAATCTTTGGCACGGTGACCCAGTCCGTGGCGCTGCCGAGGCGGCTGCTCTTTAAATCACGAATGCCGACTCTCACCTGGTAGAGACCGCCGGGCACGAGTGTGCTGAACTGATATATCGATCGCTTCGGTTGATTGCCTCCAGCCGTAGTCGAGCTCTTTGGAAAGATTCGCAGCCGTCCGACAATGCTGTTAACGGGTTTTCCTTTTTCGTCGTAAAGGATTCCAGCGATATCCACGTCCGCAGCTAACTTCCCGTCAATAAGATCATACGTCAGCGTCGCATCATCTATTGTGATGGTAGCAACCACGCTCGTGCCGATGCCCGGCATTTGATTGAAGTGCAAATCCACTGCGGTCGGTATCTCACGCTGCGCAACAGGTGCATCGACGACCACACGCATATCATCGTCGCGCGCTTTGAGCGGATCCTTGTCGCGCTTCTTCTTCGTCGTCAGCAACGGCAGAGCGGCTGACTTGAAGTAACTGGTACGCACGCGAACTTTCAGATCGGGCCGGCCTACTATGCTGACGTCGATGTTCTTGAACTTACCTCGCTTCTGCTCTTCATCATCAGGTTTCCATGCGAGCAAATAGTAATTGGACGTTTCGTCCATTACTTTTTCAACCCACTGGCGCATCGGCATATTTGTGTTTCGGAACGCCTGGCCACCTGTGTCCTTGGCGAGCGCATTTAGACCATCCTGTGAAGCTGAAAGTTCTCCGATCCCGGCGCTGACGAGCAAACCGGTATGGTCCAGCGGTCTGTTGATGTCGATCGATTCGCCAACAATACCCCGCGCATCGAGCGTGTAAATCACAACGCCTGCGCGTCCGGCTGCGTCAGTTACTCTCTTGATCCGGTCGATCGAGCCGAATTTTTTATCGTTCAGAAAGAAGCCGTCGGAAATTAAAAAGACCAGTTTGCGTCCCGGCAACTGGGCCGCGGTGCGCATCAATCCCTCGAGCAATCGCAGCGTGTCTTCTACGGACGGCGCAGACTCCACTACGATCTGTTGGGCACGATTCCTGATTTGTTGTCTGATCGACTGAGGCGACATCGGACATATCAGTCCGCCACCTCCTCGAAAACAGGTTTGCTTTTGAAACTCTAAGACGTAATAGGTCATCACCGATTCATCGCCGTCGCGAATCTTCATCGCGATGTACTCAGACATCGGTGGTTTTTCCGTGTCGGATTTCGGATTGGCGCGATAGTTCAAACGAGCAACCGCTGTTCGCAAGGCTTCTTTATTTGCGGTGAACTGTTGCAGGAATCCGACTTGTCCGCTGGGCGAAGTGATCGCGACCTGATCGTTTTGACCGATGCCATTGTTTATGAACTCGAGCAACGCTTGTTTTGTGCGCACGAGACTGTCTGGAGCGAGATGCAGATCGTCAACGAAGAATAAGACCGATCGCCGCTCTGCATCGGCTCTCAGTTTGTTGATTTCGTTTGACTGGCCGGGCTCCAATTCACGAGCAGCGCCGGACTTGAAAGCTTCGAAGAAAGATATTTCCCGCTGCGCGTTGTTGATCTTCAACTGAAATTGTTCAGGTTTTAGACCGAGGACAGGGCGCCCGTCCTTGTCGAAGACCATCACGTCAGTTTGTACGAGCGAGGTCTCAAACTTGATTACATCTTCCGGCTCGCGCTGCGGGGGCGGCGACGGCTTCTGCTCAGGTTTCGTTTGTGAAAAGACGATGGCGGGAAACAGCAGCAGACAGGATATGAATAATAGGGAACGTTTAACTCTGGACATATCGTTGCCCCCAGATCGCGGAGTTGTTTGGGCAGTCTATGCGAGACAAATACTGAGATCAATACCGGGGATTAGGTTTCGACCAGCAAACTCACCGATTGCCCGACGCTGATCTGGCCTGTACGCGCGACCGTTGCATAAGCTCCGGCATTATTTTCGTTCAAACGGACGGCGGCTCGCATGACGCGCGGGTCCTGTTTGGCTGTGTCGGGATCGAGGTTGATCATCACACAGCGCGGATCGGGCATGGTGACGCTGATCATTGGCCCGTCTTCGTGGCCGAAGACTAATCTGCCACCGACCCAACCGTCCTCGAGAAATGGTTCTGTCGAATCGGAAGCGATTACGATATTGGCGCGGAATCGCCTCGTGTCTAATTCCTGTCCGGCCTCGCGTCCGATTGCGGCGATCGTCGCTAAGTTAATCACGGATACCGTCGCGTCATCGAAAATCCCGTGCTTGAGTTTCATCAATTCAAGCGGACTGCCAAACTTCTCGGTGACATCGTTCTGCAACTCCGCGCTTCCAATCGCAAGATCTAAACCTTCCGGTGTTCGAACGTGAGTCGGTTCCTCAAGATTGTTTGGCTGGTACAACAGAAGTTCTGGAAGTCGACTCGCACTCAGCCACGGAAAACCACTCTTATCGCCAAGTCGACGAAACGCAAACCGTCGATCTCCCTCCAACCCATGCCAGCCAAGAAATGCGGAGCTCGTCGCGACCCCAGCCATCGACTTCACTGGATACCGCACGAGTTCGTGAACGTGTCCGAGATGAATCATGCTCCATGAGCATAACACTTCTCTGCGCAACCTCTGCGTTCTGTGCGTCTCAGCGGTTAAATTTACCGCAGAGGCGCAGAGTACGCGGAGGTTGCGCAGAGACTGATACCGACTCGCTTTATCAGCAGAGCACGACCGAGAGGGCGAGGCCGGCTTCGCTCGTCTCTTTGTACTTGCTGTTCATCTCCTTGGCGGTTTGGGCCAGTGCTTGGACCGTCGCGTCGAAGTCGACGCGGTGTCTTGATGCGATCTCGTTGCTGGCGATCGCGTAGGCGGTCCAGGCCTTGACGGCACCGAAGGCGCAGCGCTCGATGCACGGCACCTGCACGTACCCGGCGACCGGGTCGCACGTCATGCCGAGGTGATGCTCGAGTGCAGACTCCGCAGCATTCTCGACCACGCGCGATTCTGCATCGTACGCAGTTGCAACCAGTGCCGCAGCCATCGACGACGCCACGCCAATCTCCGCCTGGCAACCACCTTCCGCTGCCGACAACGTTGCGTGGTGCTTGCACAGATAACCGATCGCCGCCGCTGCCAGCATACCGTCGCGAACCTTCTGGAGTGGGACCTTCCGATTCTCAATGAGCCCGTACACCAGGGCCGGCATCACGCCTGCAGAGCCACCGGTCGGTGCTGTGATCACAAGGTGACCGCGACCATTTTCTTCCGATGCCGCCAACGCATAAGCGGAGAGCGCGCCGATGCCGCGATCTGATTGATATGAATCGTCCATCGCGCGCTTGTAAACGGTCGCTGCTTTGCTGTGCAGTTTGATTGGACCAGGCAGCACGTCATTTTCCGGCATCTTCAGTCCTGATCTGACGGTCGCAGTCATCGCGTTGATGATCTTGTCGACGAATGCGTAAACCTCTTCCTCCGTTCTGCCCATGATCGACATCTCGTTCGCAAGCATCACCTTCGCGATCGAGAGCTTGTTGTTATCAGCATGAGCGCGCAACTCTTTCATCGTCGCGAACGGATACTTCGGAGCGTTCTTCTTCGGCGGTGTATAACCCTTCCACTCGATGAAGCCGCCGCCAACCGAGTAATACTCCTGCTCGAGCAACACGTCGTTTCCAGCCATGAGCTTTACGGTCATCGTGTTGGGGTGCTTGAAGTCGCCCTTTGTCGCGTCGTAAATCACGTCCTTGAGACTGACGTCGAAACTTGCCGTACCGAGTTTCATCGGGAAGACCTGATCGGGCTTGTCACGCAGGCTGTCGAGGAACGCGGGATCGACGGTGGCCGGCTCTTTTCCAACCAGTCCTGCGAGGGCGGCGCGTTCCGTTCCGTGTCCCTTGCCCGTCGCGCTGAGGCTGCCGAACAGATGAACCTTCATAGCGGTTGCTTTGGCGAGTTTGTCCGCGGGCAGTTTCGTTGCGCGTTGATAGAAGTCGTAGGTGATACGCATCGGACCGATCGTGTGCGAGCTTGATGGTCCGGGCCCCACCTTGTAGAACTCGTCCACCGTAGTCAGCACCGGGCCTTTGCCCTTTTGGACAACGTTCAGATCCTGGGCAAGAGGAGGAGCGGCGGTTGACCTCTCGGTTCTCTCCTGTGCGGATACCACGCGTCCGGTCATCACCGCTGTCGCACCGACCACGGCGCTTCGCATCAGGAAGGTTCGTCGATCCACACCGTTTGGAATCTCTTGCGAGAGGAGACTGCTGGTGTCGTTTAGTAAATCGTCGTTTTCATTATTGGACATGGCGGACCTCACCGTTACTGGATTTAGTGTCCAGTATCGGTGCGGTTGAGGGGATTAAATACTGTCAGAATTACTAGGCAGGAAGCTTCATTGCGCACCGAGCTCTAGGGCGATGACGTTTTTTCGGTCGCGTGCGTAGAGCCGCGTACCGGATAAGGAGGGCGCCGTCCACGATTTGTTGCTGAGTAGTTCTACTTTAGAAATCACAGTTAAACTCTCGGGCGTCGCAGTGGCAAGTATCAAATGACCATCTTCGTCGAGGATGATGAAACGGCCGTCTGCAAACAGGAATGAGGCTCTTGGAAAACTGCGATGACGCCACACAACATTTCCCGTCTTAACGTTGATCGCGGTGAAAGGCGCCGGTCCGAAGTCACCGCTCGATCCGTAGATCAGATCATCGACACGAATTGCGTTCGTGAAATGAACTCGCATCAAACGACTGGCCCACACCTCTTCGACGTTCGTCTTGTCTCCCGCGCGAGTGAGTTTTAAGACACGACTGCCACCGTTATATCCGCTCGACATGAAGAGTAAGTTGTCAGGTCCCCAAACAGGCATGCTGGTGTTTAAGCCGAACTCGATCGGATGAGGATGACTCCAAAACAAATCACCGTTATTGGGATCGACGCCTACAATCTCGCTGTACATGAAAGCGACGAGTTGGCCCTGACCGTCGACGTTGATGATGATTGGAGACGACGTTGAATTCTTGAAGTCGTGCCTTTTCCAGATTACCGAACCGTCTTTCTGGTTGAAAGCAATGAGCGAGCTGGAAGGTCCACCGACCATCATCACGATCTTGTCTTTGTATGCGAGTGGACTACACGAGTAACCATTCACACGCAGAGTACCGTTGAACTCGCTGAGTAGATCGTGTGACCACAAACGTTTGCCGGTCTTCTTGTCGAGACAGTGCAGCTTTCCAGTGGCGCCGGAAGTGATAACAAGGTTTCCGACGACTAACGGAGTTGCATGAGGACCTGGACCATTCGTCATGTCGTAGTCCGGTGAAAAAGGTGCGGCATAACTGTATTCCCAAACCGTTTTGCCGGTTGCCGCGTCGAGAGCAATAGCGATTTCGTTGTCGCCTTTCCGGTACATCGTGAAGAGCATGCCGCTTTCGACCGCAATAGCGGAATAGCCTTCGCCCAACTCTCTTTGCCACAGCCGCCGCGGTCCAGTGGCCGGCCAGCTTGGCGCCAGTCCTTTTGTCTCCGTTGTAAAGTTGCGGTGTGGACCACCCCATTGCGACCAGTCTTGCGCCTGAGTTTTAGCCACAAAGAGGCACAAAAAGCTCAGAATCAGCAGAACTTTATGTGGCATAAAAGACTTTAAGCTCATTACGGTTTCTTGAACGCGGACGGATCGATTTGGCCATTGACTGTCATGGCTTCGCTCGTTGCTGATAGGGCAGGGAAGGGCTGGCCGTCGAACGTCGCCGTCGTCTTGAATGGCAACGACAATCCCTCGACCGTTCGGTAATCCGAATAGTTGATGACGATCTGACCCACCAAACCGCCCGGGCCACGTCCCGTGTACTTTTGGCTAACCACGCGGCCGGTTGCCGGATCGATGCCTAACGTCGTGGTGAACCCTGGCAGCTCAACGTCAACGGCTGACTTTTCTTCGGTTGAGAGTGACGCCTTGAAATCGGATCGAGTGCGCGCTCGCAGCAGAACGAGTAGATCGTGATTCAGGTCTTTATAGATCGCGGCGCGACTTGCTTCCGACATCGGCCTGGCAGCGTTGTTTACGACGATGAATGAATCGGAAGGCGTTATGATCGAAGTCAGCGTAAAGGTTGGTCTAATTGTTTCCTGTCGCAGTGTGTCAGGAAACGACACCACCAAATTGTTTTTGACTTTATCGTCTCTCAGAGTTGTCCGTTGAAAACTGCGTAGTTGATCCAGCTTTGATCCAGGTCCCAAAGCTTCAGCGGCTTTTGCGATGAGCTCTTGTCCTTGTTTGATCATCTCCGCGCTTGGCGACTTAGGCGCCACCGGAACTTCCAGATACTTCTCGGGCTTGGCCTTGAAAAGTGTCTGGCATTCCTCGGATCCGAAAATATAGATGCGCCCGTTGTGAACCGCATAAAGATCGGGATCTCCGGTAGTCGGTGCGCCCATGCGCGCGCAGTGGCCGTCCAACTGGATCTCGTACTTCGACGGGTCCTTCTCAAACGCCGCTTTGTTCTCTTCGTTCGCAAAAAGGTACTCGAAACGCCCTCGCGTGACTTTGTACTTCACGTCTCCCTGGACTTCTTTGCCCTGCGAGAGCATCACCGGATCGAGACCTTCGAGCGGGATAAGCGTTTGAGAAGCTGGGCTTTGCGCGGCGGCGCTGCTGATGAAGACGATTAGGATTACGAGTGAACAGAAGTATTTCAACATGGCTATCTCCTGGTTCGTTTGCCTCGGACGAAACGGCGCGAAACTTACCAGAAGTCGTTCAAAACAGGCGTGATTTAGTTCTGTGCAGTAGCCGAAGTGTGACGAATGGGAGGAAACTTATGACCAACTGCTGGCTTCAATTTGCGCAGGCGACTTTGTTGATGCGCCAACCGGAAGCGGTTTTGATCAGCGTCAAATCGATCTTGATCTTGTCAGTCTCACCGGAGGGTAAGGTCACTGTTGCAGTGGCGCTGCCGTTTTTGATCTGCGGCGTGCTGACGCTGAAATTCTTTTCCCAGCCGTTGTCCCAATCCTGTGCGCAGATGAATATGTCTGCATCCATGCGGCGAATCAATCTTGGCGCGTTTGCATAAAGCTGCGGCGTCAGATACTTCAACGCCGTGGTTTTCTGCTTGAGCGGATTGCTGTTCTCGAGGGTGAGTTGGTGCAAGTACCAGGTATAAAAACCGCGCGCGGTATCTTCTGGTGACGGAGATTGCTGCGCTCGCGCCGGAATGGATTGAAGGAGCACAGCGCTAATGATTACGAGTAGAAGTGTCCTGGTCATCGTGGGCGGTATTATAGACCATCCACAGATTACACAGAACTTCTGATTGCGCATATGTCTTGTCTTCAAAGGGCGGCTGCGCGATAATCCCCGCGCCCGTGAATCGTCCGCCGAGCGCTTCAGCGTCTCTCACTTCCCAAAGTCTTAAACGGACGCCTCGACGCAGAGGAGATTAACCTTGATCGCTCCGAAAAAGACATGCTTCGTGGTGATGGGCTTCGGCCATAAGGTTGATTTCGCGACCGGTCGTACACTCAACCTCGATGCCTCCTACTACAACCTTATAAAGCCTGCGGTCGAGGATGCCGGGCTTGAATGCGTCCGCGCCGACGAGATTACGCATTCCGGCAACATCAACGTGCCCATGTTCGAGCAGATTTTGAAGGCTGATCTGGTTATAGCCGACGTGTCCACCGCCAACGTCGCAGCCTTCTACGAGCTTGGCGTGCGCCACGCGCTTCGCCCATACACCACCATCATCATTTCCGAAGACAAGTTCACCTTTCCCTTCGATCTCAACATGATCGGGATTCTCAAGTATAGGCACCTTGGCGAAGACCTCGGAGTCAGAGACGTGAAGACGTTCAGCGTCGAACTCAAGAACGCGATTGTCAAGCTACTCGAACATGAGCCGCGGAGCGCAGACAGCCCCGTCTACGTGTTCCTCGACAAGCTCAAGCCGCCCGTCCTTTCGGGAGTCACGCTCGGCGTGGACGAAGTCCAACCGTCTGCAGACGCGAGCAACGCGGCGACGCAACGCGCGCTGATGGAGCAGGTGGATGAGGCGAGAAAAATGAGCGACTTTGTGAAGGCCAAAGCGCTGCTCTCCAGCATAAGGGAAATGGCGAGGGAGAGGGATCAAGACAAGCCGGAAGACCCATATATCATCCAGCAGCTCGCACTCGTTACCTACAAGAGCAAGCAACCTACGCCGCTGGATTCGCTTAGAGAGGCGCGCGCTCTCCTGTTGGCGCTCAACCCCGCGACTTCAAACGACACGGAGACGCTCGGCCTTTGGGGCGCTGTCCACAAGCGTCTGTGGGATGGGACGCACGAGCAAGAGCACTTGGACGAGGCCGTGCGTGGATACGAGCGCGGGTTCTACCTTCGCAACGACTACTACAACGGCATCAACCTGGCTTACCTCCTCAACGTACGCGCTGCCAACACCGAGAACCACGCTGATGCTGTCGCTGATTTCGTCGAGGCGCAGCGTGTGCGGCGAGAGGTGCTGGCAATCTGCGAGGAAGAGCTTGCGGACGGCAGCCTGTCGGACGAGTCGAGGTACTGGGTGATTGCGACGATGGCCGAAGCTTACGTAGGAATAGGCGAGGAAGCCCAAGCGGAAAGGAGACTTAAGGAGGCTGCGTCTGCGACCTCCCATGAGTGGATGACCGATAGCACCAGGGAACAGATGAGCAAGCTGCGCTCGCTGCTCGCGGACTCGCCGCTCAAGTACGTCATCACGTCCTAGAACTTCTGAAATATGTCGAACAGGGTCTTCATAAGTCACAGCGCAACGGGAGAGCCGGAGACCGAGCGGCTTCGCGATGAGCTTTCGGCCGCGCTCCGTAAGGAGTTCGACGTGCGCGTGGACAAGGACAACCTTGACCCGGGCGAGCTGTGGCGCAGCAAGATCAACTCGTGGCTCGGCGGCTGCCACGCGGCAGTCGTGCTGCTGACGCGAAAAGCGCTCGCCTCCGCGTTCGTCGCATACGAGGTGAGCGTGCTGACCTACAGGCGCGACGTGATAGTCATCCCGGTCTTCCTCGACGACGTGGACGACGCCGCAGTGAGAGCCAGCAGGCTCTCGCCCACCGTCATACAGGAAAGGCAGTCCATCGTAGAGAGCCGGAGCATTGACACGAGCGGGTGGGCCGCGCTTAGCGAGGAAGAGATCGCGAGGTGCAAGAGGTCAAAGCTCGTCGGGCTAATCAAGGACGCGCTGCTGGCGAAGAAAGACAAGATGGGCGGCTCTACCCCGATAGACAAACAGGTCGAGCGAGTGGTTGCGAACCTTGCGAGCGCGACTGCCACGAGGGGACTGACGCGCAAGATGCTCAACGACTACATGGAGAAGCTCGACCCGGATCATGACAGTTGGGAACAGGGCGACGATCTGAACTACAAGCTGGCGCACAAACTTATGAGCGCCGGGGTTGCAGTCATAACGCCTCTGCTGGGCGACATGATAGACGACTTCGGCCTGACGACGGTGCTCGACATCTTCGAGCGGGTCGCCACCTCCTGGGTAGACCCGCGTGCGGCCGAACACATCAAGGCCACCGCTCTGGCGAACGAGGTCGCCCGCCGCGTCCTCGCCACGAACGGAGAGAAGACGCTTATAGCCAGGCTCTACGTGCAGCGTGCGAGCGGGCGCTCGTTTAGCAATAACTGGAACGTGGCGGAGAGCACAGGCGTCCTCAGCGAACAGGTGTTCGACGACCTGAAGGCGAAGGTCGAATCGGCGCTCATGGCTCAACTCGGCAATTTGCCGACGACGGAGGCTCTGAAGAAAGAGCTGAAGTCCATCGAAAAATTTAAAGGCGAGCCCGTCTTCGTGACACTGCCGGCGGAGGGCGTCAACGGCAAGGTGATGGAGAAGCTCAGGGAGGCTTTCCCCACTGTCACCTTTTTCTTCCTCGCAGGCCGAAAGCAGATCAACCGGGATTCGCTCTCTCTCGTGAACGTCGAGTTCATCGTGCCGGAGCTGGAAGAGGACTTCGAGGAAGATTTTTGCTACGTGTACGACTACATCAAAGAGGACTTTCACAAACGGCTGCGTCAGGGATGACTTCTGCCCACAGTGCTGCCGCGATGGTTACCTTATGAGCTACAACAAAATCTTCTCCCCCAAAATGGTTGAAAAGTCTGAGGCCGCGACCGACGGCGTCGGCGACCAGCGCGAAGGCTCGGTCTACGTCTACACGGACGACATCATATTGGCCGTCAACGTCGCGCTCGCGACGCGGCGTCCACTGCTCGTGCGCGGCCAGTCGGGCGGCGGCAAGTCTTCGCTGGCGCGCAACGTCGCCAACGTCCTCAACTACCGCTACTACGAGACGGTCATCTCGTCGCGGACGCAGGCGCGCGACCTTCAATGGGAAGTTGACCTGCTCAGGCGTCTGCACGACGCGCAGATACGCGCGAAGGATTTCAGCTCCGACATGAAGCGTTACGTCACGCCCGGCCCGCTCTGGTGGGCCTTCGACCGGAACAGCGCCATTGCGCTCGTCGGGAGCGATGCAGAGCCGGGCAACCCGCAGAAGCATGCGAATGCGGAGCGCGCCGTCGTGTTGCTCGATGAGATAGACAAGGCAGACCCGGACGTTCCGAACAACCTGCTCGTCCCGCTCGGCTCGCTACAGTTCACCGTCGAGGAGACTTTGCAAGAGGTCAAGACGACAAAAGAGCGCGCGCCGCTTGTCTTCATCACGACGAACGATGAGCGCGAACTGCCTGCAGCCTTCCTGCGCCGCTGCGTCGAGGTGAAGCTGCCGGACGCCGACGACAAGCGGCTCGTGGAGATAGGCAAGGCACATTTCCCGGAGCTTAAGACGCAACTGTTAAAGCGCGTCGCCGGCCACATGGGCCAGACCGTGCTCGCACCGGGCGCGACGGCCGCGACGACGACGATGCCGAGCCCGGCCGAGTACCTCGACACGCTGCGCGCATGCGACACGCTCAAGATCACACCAAAGTCGCCCAACTGGAAGAACGTTGTGCAGATGACTCTTTGGAAGCACGGGCGATCGGCGCCGAAGGATGAGGAGGAGGACGGAGATGCCGCGGCCGAGTGAAATCTCGCTCGGCGACCTCATACGCACCTTCGACGCGTTGAGGCCCGACAAGGAAGACAGGTTCGCCATCGTGAAGCTGCTCAAGCTGACGCCCTTCGCGAACCTTGAAGAGTTGAAGCAGGGCGGCGTGCTACTGAAGCCAGCGCGTACCGTCACGATGGAAGGCGGCGGCGAAGCCGTTGCCGGTGGCGAAGCTGCCGATGACGCGCGTTCGCTCGCGAGTCGCATCGCTGCGAGGCGCGCGAGCATGAAGCTCGCAAGGGCCGCGGCGGCACAACAGGTCGTCATCACGCACGTAAGCGAGGAGGAGGCGTCGCCGCTGTCGGACGACGGGCCGGCTCTGCCCTCCCAGTTGGTCAAGGTCACGGACGCCGCCGCACCCGTTTCGCCCTGGGGAGGAAACGTTCCTGTTCTACCGACGGCGAACGAGCAGCCGGCCTCGGAGCCACTCGCCTTCGAGCCGCTCCTCGTCCCGACGTGGACGCGTGCGCTGTTGAGCGCGGTCCTCGCACGGCGCGTCAACGACGGCCCGATTGACGTGCAGCGCGTGGTGGAGTTGGTCGCGCGCGGAGAGGTCACGGTGAACCTGCCGAGGTATCCACGCCCGACACTCGCGCGTGGCGTTCAAGTGCTCGTTGACCGCAGCGAAACGATGCTGCCATTCCTCGAAGACCAGACCTGGTTGGAGGAGCAAGTGCGGAACGTGGTCGGCCCGGGTTGCCTCAAGACGCTCTACTTCGAGGGCTGCCCAACGCGCAGAGCAGGGCCCGGCGGCAAGAGCGGATGGAAGAAGTATCCGACGGCGCGCCAGCCGAAGAGCGGCACGGTTCTGCTCCTGCTGACAGACCTCGGCATTGGGCGACCCCTCTGGCCGGGTGCGTCCGCGGGCGAGGGCGAGTGGTTGGATTTCGCTGCGGCCATTCGCAAGCGCGGCTGTCCCATCGTTGCGCTCGTGCCATATGGGCCAGCGCGTTGGCCCGCCAGTCTGCAAAAGTTTATGACGATAATTCAGTGGGATAGACCAACCAGCGCCTCGCTCGTCCACGCACGCGTGGGCAAGGGGCACGACGCCTGAGGACGCCGCGCGAGATGACGATTGAAGAACATCTGATAGAGGAGCTGTCGAAGAGGAGTCCGGGCGCGGTCGACCTCGCGAAGGTGGTCTCGCTCGCCGTTCTCGTCGAGCCGCAGCTTTTGCGCCGCGCACGCATCCAACTCCTCCCGGATGTGGACGCGGGCGCGGAGGCAGACCTCTGGCTGAGCACCTTGGTCCAGACGCGTAGCCCGCGCGGCATCACGCTCCTGCCGCGCGCGGCTGAACAACTGCGCCGCACACTTGCGGAAGATTCAATCCTGTTGGAGAAGGCCTGGCAGCTCACGGCTGAGGCTCACCAGTCCAGTTCACCGACCGTCAAGCTTGAGGAGCAAATAAATCGCCTCTCTGTGAAACTCGACGACCAGTCTCTTGGCGAGATAGAGGGCTTATTGCAGTCGGTCGTCAGTACTCTGGTGGACCACGAGGAGCGCTGGGGGCTCGCGCACTGGGCCGCCGGCGCTCTGGCGCGCATGCCCGAGGATGTGAGGCGTCTTGAGCCCGCACGCGTTCTGACCGCAGCCTCGTACCTGCGTCTAAACTCACACATGCCCGCTGAGTCGGGCGGAGCGCCGGACGGCGACCTGCCCGAATGGCTCTCCTGGGTGATGCCCAAAAACCTGTCCGAGTCAGCGTCAGAGTTCGGGCTCGGCGTGGAGTTTGTGGAGGGTGGCGTGCGGCTCGGCGGCTCAGCCGACCCAAAGCACATGATCCTTCTCCCCGACACCAACCCGCTGCTCATCGAATTGTCCTGGCCGCAGGGCAACGAGCGGCGCGTGCGGCAGGTGCGGCTCAAAAAGGGCGAGCAGCGCATGGTCTCTGCCCCGGCCGACCGCGTGCAACTGCGCACGATGACCGGCCTCTGCTACGAACTCACCCCGGCCGCCACGGACGAGCCTACCATCGCACGCAAGGTCTGTTTCGTCTCGATGCCTTTCGGCGACAAGGTGGACCTTGAGACCGGGCGCAGGCTGAACATGGACGCGACCTACAGGAGTATGATTAAGCCCGCGGTCGAAGAGGCAGGGTTCGAGTGCGTGCGCGCCGATGAGATAGTCCATTCCGGCAACATCAACGTGCCGTTGTACCAGCAGCTTTTGGAGGCCGATGTGGTCATCTCAGACCTCTCGACCTCCAATCCGAACGTCGTCTACGAGCTCGGCGTGCGCCACGCCCTTCGCCCATACACGACCATCATCATCGCCGAAGACAAGTTCCGCTTTCCCTTCGACATCGGCTCGATCAGGATTCTCAAGTACAAGCACCTCGGCGACGACATCGGATATTCGGAGGCGAGGAGGTTCAGTGCCGCACTCAAGGATGAGATTACAGCGGCCTCTGAACAGACACCGCGAAAGAACGACAGCCCTGTCTACACGTTCATCAGCGGGCTAACGCCGCCACAGATTGACGAGACACAGGGCGTGGCGAGTAGCGCGACGCAAGCCGCGTCTGCGCCGTCCGGCTCGGAAATTTCGCCCGATCTTACGCATAGCGCACTCATGCAAAAGGTGGATGAAGCACAACAGAAGGGCGACTTCGTACAGGCGAAGATGCTGTTGGACGCTGTGCGGGCAATGCGGCCGGACGATCCCGACATCATCAAACGCCAGGCGCTTGTAACCCACAAGGCCAAACAGGACACACCAGAGAAGGAAATAGCAGCACTCAAAGAAGCCCGCGCGTTGCTCTCGGAGCTGGATCCTACAACTTCCAACGACACGGAGACGCTCGGCCTCTGGGGGGCTGTACACAAACGTCTGTGGGATAAGACACACGAGGCCGCGCACCTGGACGAGGCCGTGCGCGGATACAAGCGCGGGTTCTATCTTCGCAACGATCACTACAACGGTATCAAGCTCGCATACATGCTCAACGTACGCGCCTCTGCCGCGACGAACGAACGCGCGGAGGCCATCGCCGACTTCGTACAGGCCAGGCGCATACGCAGTGCAGTTTTAGCCATCTGCGACCAGGTGCTCGCTGCCGGGAACGCGTCTGACGATGAAAGGTTCTGGGCGCTCGCGACGATGGCCCAGGCACTACTCGGCCTCGGCGACGAGAAGGGCGCGCAGTTTCGGCTCGAAGAGGCTTACTCCTCAGCACCCGCCGAGTGGATGAGGGAGACCGTCAAAGAGCAGATGGAGAAGTTGCGCGCGCTGCTCGCCGATTCGCCACTCAAGTATCTGGAGGGCGGCGAAGCTCCGCTGCCGCCGCCCTCTTTCTCTCCTAATAAATAATCTGCCCTGTTGCTACTGCGTCGTACTCTCCGTTTGCAACATCGACGGACCAGATAGTCGTACCGGTTGCATGTTCAAAGCGGCCCGTTCCGCCGGTCCATTGGTAGATCAGATCGGCATGGCCCACGTTAGCATTAAAAGTGCCGGTGATAGTTGTGGTGAGCAATTCACCAGTGGCAGCGGTCAGCGTAGCTTCTCCTTTGAAATCAAACACACCCGGCGTAGACGTTGCCGTCAGAGTGGCCGTACGCTGCACCTGAATCGCACCAAGATGCGTGGCCGTGCCTCCGCCGCTGGCAACAACGTCCAATATGGTGCCACTTGCATCGCGAGGCGTTGCTGATATCAAACCGTGTTCCACCAGGTGGAAAGGCCTTGGACCAGCGAGAGCCGTCATAGAAACAACTCCGATCAGTACGAGACCCACCAGGTTCTTAAATAAAAAGCGCTTCATTCAAATTTGTCCTCTCTTGTTTTGGTACTGTTAATGACGAGGGGAACAATAGTGGAGCCGCCATTTCGCAGTCATAATCTTGTAGTAAACTCGAGGTAACGTTTTCGTAATGAGAAAAACTCTGCGTAGTCTCTGCGTCCTCTGCGCCTCTGCGGTAAAAGAAGCAGCCAAACCGCAGAGGCGCAGAGGACGCAGAGACTACGCAGAGTTTTCCCTTGACAGTCTAGGGAGCCTTTGGTTAGTCTCTGCCCCTGACAATCTAGGGGAGAGACTTCATGACACGTGAGCGCACAGACTTGATGCAGGGGACGCTGGAGTTGTTGATCTTGAATACTCTGGCGCGTGGATCGATGCACGGCTACGGCATCGTTCAACGCATACACGAGGCTGCCGAAGATTTGCTCAAAGTCGAGGATGGCTCGCTCTATCCGGCGCTCTACCGCATGGAGGAACGTGGCTGGATCAAGTCAGAGTGGGGATTCTCGGAAAACAATCGACGAGCCAAGTTTTATAAACTCACCAAAACCGGACAACGACAGCTCGAAGCTCAACGCGCCAATTGGAACCGCATCTCCAAAGCAGTTACGAGGATCCTCCAAACTACATAACCATGAAAACCAAAACTTCGCTCGACGTCGACGACGAACTGCAGTTTCACATCGAGATGCTCGAGCGTAAATATGCTCAACAGGGGATGTCCGACGCAGAAGCGAAGACGGCGGCCTCGAGACGCTTCGGAAATCTCGAAACAGTCAAGCGCCAATGTGTGACCATAAGAAAACGGAGTAGCTCTCTTCAACGTGTCCTCAAAACGTCCTTGATTCTCATTGCACTTGCTGGTCTCGCAATACACGCGCTGAGCTCGGATTATAAGGTCGGGCGCATTGGAAGCGTGTTAATCATGATCGCCATCGCGGGCCGCTTGTTACTTTACGTGCGCGGCTTAACACTTCCCGCCCGAAACTCAGAGAAGCCTGAATGCTCGTAATCAAAGACTTGACGAAGACTTACTCCAGCGGTGTTCAAGCACTGCAAGGAGTCAGTCTCGATCTGCCTGCCGGTGTCTTCGGCTTACTTGGACCAAACGGATCAGGTAAGACAACTCTGATGAAGATCGTCGCGACCCTCTTGGAACCTGACTCGGGCACAGTCGAGATGAACGGCGCAGATCTAATAACTCGTAAGAACCACACACGCCGCATGCTCGGTTACCTGCCACAGGACTTTGGCCTTTATCCGACGCTCACCGCCTGGCAGATGCTCGATTACCTGGCGAAGCTCAAGGGCGTCACAAACAAGAACGAGCGACACGCTTTGATCGATGTGCTGCTCGATCGAGTCAATCTTTCGGCCGAACGCACCCAGCGGCTGGGCGGATTTTCAGGCGGGATGCGACAGCGTTTAGGCATCGCCCAGGCGCTCATCGGCGAGCCTCAGTTAATCATTGTCGATGAGCCGACGGCAGGACTCGATCCGGAAGAACGTGTTCGTTTTCATAATTTGATCTCGGAAAGCGCAAGTGAAAATACCGTAGTGATTCTGTCAACGCACATTGTTTCTGACGTCGCTAACCTTTGCAGCCACATGGCGATTATTCGGAAGGGAAAAATTATTTCCACGTGCACGCCGCGACAGGCAGTCGATCAACTAAAAGGATCAGTTTGGGAAGGGGCTGTGTCACGCGAGCAACTCACAGCTTTTAAGTCTGAATTCAACGTGATCTCTTCGCGGACGTTCGATGGCCAGGCGCGCGTGCGAGTGATCTCGAAAGATCAGCGTCCGAGCGACGAGTTCACTGAAGCGACGCCGGTTCTGGAAGACTACTATTTCGATTTAGTAAATCGACAGGACCAATGAAAAATCCCTTTCAGACTCCTTTCGCAGCCGTCTTCACTAATGAAGTATTGCTAAATGCAAAGCGCGTTGCTCCCTACGTGCTGATGGTGCTCTTCGCTGGGAATGCGGTGTTGTGGTGGGGATGGGGTCCGGCGGTGGCGAGAGGCTGGGCCACCAACAGCGATTTTTACATTCAACGAAACACGGGAGCCTTCTCATTCATTCTCGGTCTTCCGATATTCACCGCGATCTTGATGGGCGACATTGTTGTCAGGGACTTTCGTCTCGGTGTCGATCCGCTGATCTTTTCGAAGCCGGTTAGCCGAGCTTCATATCTGCTTGGAAAGTTCCTGGGCAGCTTCTTTGTACTGGTCTGTTGTTATTCCTTTTTTGCGCTTACGTTGTTTCTACTGCAATGGGTTCCGTTTTCGGGAATGGTTGTCCTGCCGGTGCGGGTGGTTCCTTACTTCAAACATTTCTTTATCATAGTTGTTATCTCTCATCTGAGTCTGGCGGCCATTTACTTCGCCGCCGGAACGCTTACGCGCAACGCAAAGGTGGTTTACGGGCTGGCGGCGTGTTATTACCCGGTTTACATAACGCTGCTACTGTTGGTGCTTATCAAGCTACCGAGGATATTCAGGATACTTTTCGACCCGATGGGCGCCGAAAAAGCTGGGCCCGTGATTACGGTCAACCCATGGGGTCAGAGCGCAGATGTCCTCAATAAATACGTGGTCAGCTACAGTCTCGACCAGTATGCCAACCGTGCGTCGCAAATTGTTCTCAGTAGTCTACTCTTATTCTTTGTTTACTCCCGGTTTCGAATCGATCCGATGGAGCAAAACACAGAGCCTTTCACAAAGCTTACGCTCTCGGAAGCGCCTGAAAGAATTCCTTACAGTGCTCCGTCGTATGGATCGATTGACTTACCAATCGAAGCAGCGCCGGCTCGCGATCGAATAGCACTTCCCAAAGTCACTTCAACTAATGGACCAGCGGCTACTCGTTTTCAAATAATCGCTGCGATGGGTGTTGAGTTTCGACTGCTTCGAGCGGAACGAGGTCTTATTGTTCTTGTTCCGCTGGCGATGTTGCTTTCTTTTTTATCAGTTCCTTTTTCTAAAATCCCTGTTGAGATCTCTTATTCGGTAACCTCAGCGACGAACACGGCAAACATGCTGTTACTGCTTTTAGGTTGTGTGATCGTTTTCTACACGGGCGAAATAATGCACCGCGATCGAGAATTGAAAATTGAACCGGTCGTCTGGTCCACGCCTGCGCCGAACAGTGTCTTGCTGCTCTCAAAGTGGCTGGCTATGACGTTGTTGGCGTTGTCGGTGGTGATGGTAGGCGGCTTAACTACGATCGTCGCTCAATTATTTAGAGGTCATACACCGATTGATGTCTCAGCGTACTTGATCATTAACAGCGTGGTCGTCGTGCCCGCCGTAATTTTTATGACCGCATTCGTTGTCGTGCTGAATGTGTTGCTGCGGAATAAGTACCTGGTCTATGTCGTGGCCGTCGGCACAGGCGCCGGCCTCATTTATCTATACAACATTGGTTATAAGCACTGGAGCTACAACCCGCTGCTCTATCAGCTCTGGACATACAGTAATCTCACTAGCGGGACGATGCTCGCCTACCGGCTCTATTGTTTCGCGCTTGCGGCTGCGTGTCTCGTGCTGGCCCACATCTTGTTCGAACGCAAATCTTAAGGGGTCGGAAATCGGAAATCACTGTTTGATCGGGTCAGTACAGGGAGCGATAGCGACCTGGTCAAACTCATGGTGTCGAGATTCGTTAGGAAATATCGCATGCTGATCAGCGACCAGGTCGCTACCGCTCCCTGTACTGACCCGATCCAATCGCGATTTGGACTTTGAGGCAAAGCGGACCTGACTGCCAGAGGCTTTGCGTTGACAGCGCTGATGGGTTTTGCCAAGATGCCGGCAAATTTAGAAAGGTTCCTCATCCTCATCATGTGGAATGATACTGATACTCCTCTCGCTTACTTGATCTCTTTTCGCTGCTACGGCACATGGTTACATGGCGACAAACGTGGGGCCATTGATCGCTTTCACAATCGCTACAGTGAGCCCTACTTGCCACCCAACAAAGAGTGGCTACAGTACAATTGCAAGCAGCTTAAGACGCATCCATTCGTTCTCGGAGCAAAGGAGCGAGGCTCAGTTGAGAAAGCAATTCGCGAGACTTGTAGTATTCGGCAATGGTATCTGCATGCTCATAACGTGCGAACCAATCATGTACACGCTGTAGTAACTGCGAACTGCGGACCAACACTGGTCTTGAACGCATTAAAAGCAAATGCGACTCGACAGTTAAGGCAAGAAGAACTGTGGCTGCATCCGTTTAGTCCACGGATTCACAAAGGCAGTAAAATATTTTTGTGGACTGAACGCAGTCTGGCTAATGCAATCAACTATGTGCTTCACGGTCAGGGCGATGACCTTCCGAAGAGCTAAGGTCTGGACGAACCCAACCGCTACCGCGAGGTGGTACTGACCCGACTCAAGCTAGTCCCATAGTCAAGGGTCAAGGTCAAATTATCTCCCATCCGCGGTGGATAAATCTCCTAATAGCGGTGGATTCAGCCTACCTGGATTGCAATCTCTAGCTTGGGTCGGGTCAGTACCACCTCGCGGTAGCGGGTGGTGCCGATCAATTTAGCGTTCAAACACCTCGTCCCAGGCGTGAGGTAAAAGATCGCGGAGGATCACTGTCTTGTCCTTGGCAAGTATGACTTCGGTGCGATCGATATTGCCGGCATCGATCTGATGCATAAACTCTCTGCAGCGACCGCAAGGCGGCAAGATCTTTCCATCACCGAGCGCCGCTACGATCTTCTTTATGCTTTGTTCGCCATGCGTAATCATCGACGCGATAGCGCTGTGTTCAGCACAGAATCCCATTCCTCCCGGCGCGTCGATACAAACACCGACATGGAGTTTGCCGCTTTCGGTAAGCAGGGCACAGCCGACGTCGCCGACGGTACATCCGTGCGCAATCTTCCTCGAATTTACAACCGCACGAGCGCGCTCAATCAATTCTTCATTCGTCATGGAGCTGGTTTTGATTACGCGGGCTTTGCCTCAAAAGTCAGAAATCATTGTTGGATCGGGTCAGTACAGGGAGCGGTAGCGACCTGGTGAGTGATCAGCGTGCATGACCAGGTCGCTACGCTCCCTGTACTGACCCGATCCAAGCTCGTGATTACGCGATGAGCCCGACCTGCTTGTGCAGTTGCATGAAGTCGAAGTTGTTCCAGGCCTCGACGATCTTTCCATTGTTGATGCGGACGATTGTGATGCCGGTGAATTCGACCGGAGATTGAGTCGCTTCTCGTCCCATGAAGTTTCCTTCATGCCTGGCCCGCACGGAGCAACGCGCCGCGACTTTGTCACCTTCCGCAACCACGTCTTCGACAACGATCACCATGTTCGGGAATGCCTCGCGGAACAATGTGTGAAACGGTTTGAAATCTCGCGGCCCTCGAATCGGGTTCTCAGGATCATCAGACAATCCATGCGCGATGCCTTTTTCGTCGAACATCTCCTCGATCGCCTCAGCGCGCCCGTTATTCCAAACTTCTTCAAACCAGCGATGGATCAGTTGTTTGTTTTCTTCCGACATGATGTCCTCCTATGTATCAAAGTTTAGCCACAAAAAGCTGCGGGACGTTAAGGATCTCTGGAGAAATCATAAAACACGCGGAGGAGGTTGCCGTCCAGGTCGGAGGCGGTGAACTCGTGCAGCTTCCAAGGTTTCGACTCAGGTGTTGCGATAATTCTTGCCTGGCTGGCATTCCAGAGCTCGTATAACTCGTTAACCTCTTCTTTGCTGTTGAGATTGAGCCAGATCATTACAGGCGGAGCGTTGCCGTGATGCGCGCGGAAGTCACGATCGGTAAGGAACATCCTGCAGTCGCCCTTCGAGATTCCGGCAATCCCGCCGCCGTCTCCGCCCCAATCGATGCTGAAGCCGAGTTTGCGCTCATAGTAATCCAGCGCCGCGTTCATATCGGTCACCGGTATCTCAGGCACGGCTGCGGGAAATTCAGACTTCATTGCGCGTAATATCCGGGACGCGTGCGTGCTACGAGGTCCGTGCGGTTGACGATTGAAACGTTGACCTGGCGCCACGTACTGTCGTGCGTCGTGTTCGTCGGTTTGTATCCAAGACTGTAAACTTTGCCGAGATCATTGATTACCTGCTCGTACACACCGTTAAGGTCCGAGATTTTTCCGGCGCGATAATAAGAACCACCACTTTCATCCGCGAGCAGATTAAGCGCACGACGCGCATTCTCGTACGAGTCTTTCATTTCTGAATAGCCAAAATCCTTCTCTGTGTCCAGATAAATCGGCACGATAAGCGCATCGGTCTGCCGCACCTGTTCGACCAGATCGGCGAAGCTCGTGTTTGAGCCAGTGTTGCGAGCAAAACGTACCAGGAGACCATCTACACCATCACTCATTAGCACCACAGCGCGGCGTCGTTCCAGCGTCTTTGGTCCAAGTACGTCGTCGAGAGCGAATTTCACTGCATCCCACACGTGTGAGTCGCCTCCGCCTTCCATATTCAAGACGCTGGCTGCCAGTTGGGTGCGGTCTAACGTGAGCGGCGAAATCAGGTTAATGGTACCGGAGAAAGTTACGATAGCGAGCCTGTCAGCCGGACGCGCTGCCTCGATAAACCGCAGTGTCGATTTCTTAATCAAACTACGTTTTTCATGGGTGGATCCTGACAAGTCGACCACTAACACTAGATCGAATGGAACGGCAGTCGAAGCAAAGTAGGTAACGGTTTGCTCCTGGCCGTTTCCAGTACGCGGAAATCTTCCTTTGCCAGCAAACCGGCAAACATCTTCAACTTGCTGCTGAAAACACTGACATTAAGACTGACGAGATTCGTCTCCGTTTTGATAACGTCGTTCGGATCGACGTCACCTGGACCGAGTTGAGTATCACCAATGGCTTTTGTCAGCGAATCCGTTAATTGCTTTGACAACTTGCTGCTGGGTGGTTGGCGTGCTTTGATGACTGGCTTGCGATAAGTGTTTTCGAGAATTCTCATGTATTGGTCGATCGACGGCAACCCATACTCTGCACGTCTTACGGCCAGCCTTCCTTCATCTTCAATCGGATAAAGAACCAGAAAGCCGCCCATGCTGACGGCCTGGGTTCCGAAGAGTTGCTTCATTCCGGCGTTCACGCGAAGCCGGTCATACAATCCGGCAAATTCGCCCTTCTGAAGTGAATCCTTTTTAATGGCGGCAACAATCACCGGTAGTAAATCGCGCTGAAATTCGTAGGTGCCGGCGTTGTTGAGAATATGAAACGTCGCCATAACGCCATCCTGATTGACCATGGCGCTGGTGGGCCAACCATACGTCTTTATTAACTGACAGAATTTGGTGATGTTATCGTCGTAAATCTTGTAGAGTTTTTCCTGGTCTGACAGTTTTTTCTGATCCTTATCGACCACCTTTAGCAGCAACTCGCGTTGCTTGTCGGCCATCTTGATCAGTTCTTCTCTGAGCTTTTTGTTTGGCGTAGGCGCTGGGGAAGCATCAACCCGAGAGAGCAACTGCTTCACATCGTCATCTGTGAGGCACGACTGCGCTCTGATGGCGACGGAGCAACAGGCAAACAAGAGTGCGGTGGCTAAAACAAACTTCATTGCGTTGACAAGCTTAGCTCATTTTGCCACGCCATTTGAATACGCGTCATACGCCGCCCGGGCCAGCTCGGCTATCAATTTTTCCTGAGCTGCCTCAGGCAGTTTCGATCCATTCACCAGAACCGCGATTGCAAGGTGACCTCGACCAGAAGGAAGAGTGATGATGCCGACGTCGTTGGTCACTTTCGCGACTTTGGTAACCTCATCCGGCTCGCCCGAACCGGTCTTGTCGGCCACGACTGTGCCACGCGGCAAATCCCCTCGCAGTCGATGCAAGCCGGTGGTTGCTCGTTGCATGAATCCCCTTAACAGGTTCACTTGATCAGGTTCGAGGATCTTCCCCCGGTGTAGTTGCACGAGAAGTTTCGCGAGATCATCAGCGGACCCGGTGTTTGGGTTTTGCCGAGTCTTCATGAATTCGCCGCTCGATGTGTGAATGTCGAGATTTTGAAAACCGAGGGAGCGCATTCGCTCAGTGACTTTCAGTGGACCACCGACAACTTCGACCAGTTTGTCGCTCGAAGTGTTGTCGCTGCGTGAGATTGAGAATTCAAGGAGCTGTTCCACTGTGTAGTCAACAGGCTTTTGCCAGAGTGCGTCGTTCGCGGGCGTGCCTTGCACGAGTTCCGCTGGTGTTACATGAATTTTCTGGTCCAGCCGCAGACGTCTCTCTTCCACGTCTTTCAGGACAGTGATGGCAAGGGGGAGTTTGTAGACGCTATAGAGAGGCAGTTGAGAGTTACCATTGATGGAGACGGTCTTGCCGTTTTCGATGTGAACAACAGAGAGACCGACGGTTCCTTGTGCGCCATCCGAGATCGTCTTTAGACGCTGTTCGAGTTCGTGGTCGATGTTTTGTGCCGCAGGCACAGGGGAAGGGGACTCTTTTACTACAGCGGTGGTTGCAGTCTTTGTGCATGACGAAGTTAAGAGCAGCAGAATACAGATCGCATAAAGGCGCATGAGCGAGATCCTCCGGTTGAAACCCTACATTCTTTCGCCAATTTTGAAAACGGTCCAACCTCGAACGAAAAAACTTCGCGCCGCAGTAATACGGTGACGAGTTCAGCAACTTCTCCCTACGACAGTAATTATTACGACCTCATATCGAAAGGGAAAGAGATGAGAAATCAAAGTCTGTTTGCAAAGATGACGGCGCTGGCGATGGCGCTCACTGTTATGGTTGTTACGAACATCACGCGCGTTGAAGCGGCCCCGACGCCGAATCTGACTTCTCAGCAAGTCGAAGCGGTAATTGAAGACGCATTCGCGGGATTAGTCGCGTTCGACGTTCCGCGCGTCATGAACAATTTCGCCGCTGACGCCGTGCTCGAAGACCCCGTCGGAACTCCAGCGATGCAGGGAACACAAGCGATCACTGCTTATCTGGAATCGTTCCCGACGCTTTTCAATCAAATGAAACTCTACTCATTGGACATCAAGGTCCGTGGTAACGAAGCAGCCGTCAAATGGCGGATACGTTTCGTAACCAAGGCCGGAAATGTTTTCTTCCTGGAAGGCATCGGCTTCTTCAGGTTGAACCAGCAGGGAAAGATCGAATTGGAGAGAGAGTTTTTTGATCTGGATTATTTTCTCGCGGAATTGCAGAAGTGAATTAGCCGAGACATTATCCGGCGAACGATCTGCCCAGGGGCGAAACAAGAACGGCGACTGTTACGGTCGCCGTTGGCTTTGCACAAAAAGTCTCGATCGCTCTCTTCTCTGTGCAACCTCAGTGTCCTCTGTGTCTCTGTGGTTGATGAATACCGAGTAAAACCACACCACAGAGACACAGAGGACACTGAGGTTGCACAGAGAAATCCCAGAACAAGGACTTTTTGTGCAAAGCCGTCGCCGTTCTTAGTTGATTAGGTAGTCGCGGCGTTTACACCCGTTTCCTGTTCTTTAACCATCACCAGAATTAGAAGCTGTTGTTAGCAAATTAAAATGTCCGGTTTTTTTAGCAAGTGAAATGTCCGGGTTTGGTTTTACCAATTCAAATATCTAACCAGTAGTAGTGGCTGTGGGAATGTGGGAAAGTCAGGCTGCTTTTTGGCCTGACTTTTCCAAGCCGCTGCGGGAAGCGACGTTTTTTGTCGCTTTCCGTG